>Ga0208940_1000501_pt1:7500-49309 | contig 49309 bp, 39 predicted proteins | sample AD_JPNNA6_MetaG_FD_184445 | JGI IMG/M metagenome (GOLD analysis project Ga0208940, IMG submission 184445) | Active sludge microbial communities of municipal wastewater-treating anaerobic digesters from Japan - AD_JPNNA6_MetaG (SPAdes) (version 2) | ecosystem: Engineered > Bioreactor >... | reverse complement strand
GCGGCATGGGAGGAGGCAGGATATGGGCAGAGACAGAGAAGCATGAGCGGTTCTCCAACATACGGGTAGAACAGGCCCTTGCCTGTGGTGCACAGGAGCTCGTCACTGCCTGCCCCTACTGCATCACCGCCCTTGAGGACAGCAGGCTCGTTCTGAACCATGCTGACGATATCGAGGTCAAAGATATCACAGAGATAATACAGGAACTGATTTAGAGAAGGAAAGAAACCTTGTGAGGATATAGAGAAGTGAAAACAGAACTGGATGAAAGACAACAAATCGAAGAACTTTGCAGGGGTCTACAAAATGATAATGTTGGAGACGTCATGGTTGTGGGTGGAGGCATAAGCGGGATCCAGGCCTCTCTCGATCTTGCTACTGCAGGCTTTAAGGTATATCTCGTTGAGAAATCACCTGCCATCGGCGGCCATATGGCCCAGCTCGACAAGACCTTTCCCACCAATGACTGCTCCATGTGCATTGAATCTCCGAAATTTGTGGAATGCAGCAGGCACCCCAACATAGAGATACTGACGTATACTGAAATAGAGAAGGTGACAGGAGAAGCAGGAGATTTTAAGGTAGCCCTTATTAAGAAACCAAGATATATAGATGAAGACAAATGTACAGGTTGCGGTGTGTGTGTGGAATACTGCCCTGTTCAGGTCGAGGATGAATACAACCAGGGATTGTCTAAAAATAAAGCTATCCATATCTATTTTTCTCAGGCTGTTCCACTGGTTACGTATGTTGATCGCGACAAATGCTCCTTTTTACAAGATGAGAGATGTACCATCTGTCAGGGGGTCTGTAAGAATAATGCCATAGACCTTTTTCAAAAACCTGAGTCACTGGAGATAGAGGTTGGCGCAATTATTTTGGCGCCGGGTTACGATGCATTTGATCCGGCAACCCTGAGAGATACATATGGTTACGGAAAATTTGAAAATATAGTGACAAGCCTCGATTATGAACGGATACTCTGCGCAACAGGACCATACGAAGGTGAGATACTGAGGTCATCGGACAAGAAGCATCCCCACAAGCTGGCCTGGATCCAGTGCGTCGGGAGCAGACAGGTTATTGAAGGCGGCAACAGTTACTGCTCTGCAGTATGCTGTGCATATACTCAGAAGCAGGTCATTCTTACCAAAGACCATGACGCAGAAGCAGAGTGCACCATATTCCATAATGATATCAGAGCATTTGGAAAGGATTTTGAACGATTTTATCAGCGGGCAGAGAAGCTTCCCGGAATTCGCTTTATACGGAGCTACGTCTCTATAGGAAAAGAAGATCCGGTAACGAAGAATGTGACGGTGCGGTACTCCACCCCGGACGCGGGTGTGAAAGAAGAAGAATTTGATATGGTGATTCTGTCTGTGGGCATGAACCCGCCAAAAGATGCAGCCTTTATGGCCACTAAATTTGGCCTCGAATTAAACGAGCATGGCTTCTGCAGGGTCAGTCCTGTCAATCCCATTCAAACCTCCCGGCCGGGTATTTTCATAAGTGGCGCTTTTCAGGGGCCTGTGGATATTCCAGAATCGGTTATGACGGCCAGCGGTGCAAGCTCCCAGTGTGGTCAACTTCTTGACTATCGCCGGAACGAGCTGACAAAGGAAAGAGAATATCCCCAGGAACGAGATGCATCGAAAGAAGAACCTAAGATAGGGGTATTTGTGTGTCACTGTGGAGCAAACATTGGAAGAGTTGTAGATGTACCGGCTGTGGTTGACTATGCGAAGAATCTGCCTAACGTCACATACGCTCAGGAAGCCCTGTTTGCATGTTCCACTGATGCGGCAAAACAAATATCGGAAACGATCAAGAATAAGGGGCTTAATCGCGTGGTTGTTGCAGCATGCACTCCAAGGACGCATGAACCACTTTTCCGGGATACTCTTCGCGAGGGAGGCATAAACCAGTACTATTATGAAATGGCCAATATCAGGGAGCATTGTTCCTGGGTCCACTCAAAAGAAAAAGAGATTGCCACACAAAAGGCAAAGGATATTGTCCGCATGTCCGTGGGAAGATCAGCCCTCCTGGAACCTCTTGAAGAATTCGAGCTGCCGGTTGACAAAAGGGCCCTGGTTATAGGCGGGGGTGTGGCAGGCATGACCAGCGCACTGAGCCTCGCCGAACAGGGTTTTGAGGTTTTCCTCCTTGAGAAAGAACCAGAACTGGGAGGAATGGCCCGAAGGATTTATTACACACTGGAAGGACTGGACGTTCAGGCATATCTGAGTGACCTCATATCGAGGGTGTATCGCAACCCGCTCCTTCACGTCTTTACCGATGCCATCATCCATGATGTTCACGGATATGTGGGAAATTTTACAACCAGGATAACATCCGGTAGTATGGCCAAAGAAATACGCCACGGAGTAGCGGTTATAGCCACCGGGTCCGAAGAATATAAACCTGTCGAATACCATTATGGACAGGACGACAGGGTTATGACGAACCTGGAGTTGGAAGGGAAGATTGTCAATGAAGATGAAAATGTAATGAATGCAAAGAATCTTGTAATGATTCAGTGCGTCGGCTGTAGAAATGAAGACAGAAATTATTGCGCCCGTATCTGTTGCAGCCAATCTATAAAAAATGCTCTGAAGCTGAAAGAAAAGAATCCAGACATGGATATCTACATCCTCTTTCGTGACATGAGAACTTATGGATTCAAGGAAGATTACTACCGGGAAGCCGCTGAAAAAGACGTGAGGTTCATCCGTTATGAACCTCAGGATCCGCCACACGTAGAGCCGGGCAAGTCGGAAGAAGGCAAGCCGGTTCTCAAAGTTACCGCCATAGATTATATACTTGATAAGAAACTGGAATTGGATGCTGATATTGTTGCCCTGGCTGCTGCTGCAATCCCTTCGTCAACAACGGCTGAAATAGCACGGTTCTATAAGGTTGCATTAAATCCTGATGGATTTTTCCAGGAAGCTCACGTGAAGCTGAGACCCGTCGACTTTGCTGCCGATGGTGTATTTCTATGCGGTGCAGCGCATTATCCCAAGCATCTTCCTGAAGCAATTAGCCAGGCCTATGGAGCAGCAGGTCGGGCTGTCACAATACTCTCAAAAGATACTGTAGTGGCCTCCGGTGCTGTCTGTGAAGTGAATGAAAACGATTGTGTATCCTGCGGAGCCTGTATATCAGTGTGTAAATATGGTGCTATAGAATTTCGTGATACGCCGAAGGGGAAGAAGGCTTATGTCAACCCTGTCCTTTGCAAAGGAGACGGACTTTGTAATCCCGTATGCCCCACGAGAGCGATTTCACTCAAGCACTTTACGGACGAAGAAATTTTTCAACAGATTGATGAGGCTATCCAGATGAATGGAAGGGCACGGTAATATCTATTGAGGTGATAAACAGGTAGGAGATAAAAATGAGTAATGGATTCGAATTTAAACCGAAAATATTAGGCTTTATCTGCTTCTGGTGAGGATACGGAGCTGCTGACCTGGCTGGAGTTTCCAGACTGCAATACGCAACAGATATCAGGCTTATCCGTGTAATGTGCACAGGCAGAGTAGACCCGGCGTTTATTGTCCGCGCTTTCTCGAACGGCGCAGATGGAGTCTACATAGGGGGGTGCTGGCCCGGTGAATGTCACTATGTGACAGAAGGTAATTACCATGCCTTAAGCAATGTCCTCCTTATGCGTAGAATATTGACTCATATAGGGTTAAACCCTGAAAGGTTAAGAATTGAATGGGTGGGGGCGTCTGAGGGTGTTCGATTTGCTGAAATTATGAATGACGTCTCCAAGAAGATTAAAGAGCTTGGGCCCATAGGACAGGCAGAAGGGATTGAACCAAAGAAACTAGCCTTTAAGCTTGAAGCTGTAAATAACATAGTTCCTTATATGAGGCTTGTGGAAAGAGAAAGGATGAGAATTAATCTAAACTCAGAGGAAGAATACCGGAAATTTTATTCCAGTGAAGAGTTTGATGAGCTTTTTAAAGAATTAATAACAGATAAACTTGCAGTGAGTGAAATTATGTTGCTTCTGCGAGAAGGACCCCGCTCAGGCGAAGAAATATCCGAGATTCTGGGCTTAAAACCCTCTGAAGTCTCCAAGCATCTGAATTTGTCTGCAAGACAGGGTTTGCTCAGATTTGATGAGAGCCAGAGAGTTGTCCTCCCGCAGATGAGAGAAGACCAGGCTCGGGCATAGGACGAAATGGAGGAACGCAGGACCCATGGACAATAGAAGAATCGATGAGATTATTAATAAATATGACGGTAAGCCTAATTCGGTCATTATGGTGTTGATGGATATTCAGCATGAAAACAAATGGCTTCCGCGGGAGGTTTTGGAAAAGGTCAGCAATAAATTAGGTGTGCCTTTAAGTGAAGTGCTGCACATAGCGACGTTTTATAAGACGTTCAGCCTGAAGCCCCAGGGGCGTCATGAGGTTCACGTGTGTACCGGCACATCATGTCATCAGCGCGGTTCGGCAAAAATCCTTGAAAAAGTTCAAGATTTGATTGGTATTAAGCCGGGAGAAACAACCCCTGACCTGAGGTTTAGTCTGGAAAAGGGAAGCTGCCTTGGATGCTGCACATTGGGGCCCGAGATTGTGGTTGACGGCATGCATCACAGCAACATTACGCCGGATGATGTGGAAGCCATCTTGAAAAACTATAAATAAGGGAATGCTATGGCGAGAATAAATTCTGCTGCTCAGTTGGAAAAGGTAAGAAAAGATATTGTGTTGAAAAAAGATCCGAATAAGCCGTGTATAGCGATATGCGGTGGAATAGGCTGTCTTGGTGGGCGTGAGGATCTTATCCGGGCCTTTGAGAAAGAGATTAAGAAGCAAAAGTTGGAAGGCAAGGTTGATGTACGCGTGACAGGCTGCCATGGTTTCTGCGCCCAAGGGCCAAATATTGTTATATATCCTGAAGAGATCTGTTATACAAAAGTAAAACCAGAGGATGCACAGCAAATCATTTCTGAAACTGTGGTCGGGAAGACGATAGTTGATCGCCTTGTGTACATAGACCCGAATACCGGTGAGAAAGCAGTCCACCAGTCTGAAATACCCTTTTATAAAAAGCAGGTACGAAACATTCTTGGGATGAACCCGAAAATCGACCCCAAAAGCATTGATGACTATCTGGCCATCGGTGGTTATTCGTCACTGGCGAAGGCCCTCCTTGAGATGAAACCGCAGGAAGTTCTTGAAGAGGTGAAGAAAGCGAATCTGCGGGGAAGGGGTGGCGGCGGATTCCCGGCAGGCTTAAAATGGGAGACAGCACGTAATGCGCCTGCTGAATTGAAGTATGTTATATGTAACGGTCACGAAGGTGAACCAGGCGCCTATATGGACCGTGCCATTTTTCAGGGAAACCCCCATTTGATCATTGAAGGTTTAATAATTGGAGGCTATGCGATTGGGGCAAAGCAGGGTTTTATTTATACTCGTCATGATATGCCGAGATTGAGAGAGAACATCGATATTGCCCTCGAGGCTGCACGAGAACATGGTTTTATTGGCAACGATATACTCGGATCTGGATTTGACTTCGATATCGAAGTGCATCTTGATGTGGGAATCTTCGTGTCTGGTGAAGCGAGTGCACTCATGAGATCAATAGAGGGTAAAGCTCCTGAGCCACGGCCGAAATATACAAGAACTGCAGTGAAAGGTATCTGGGAACGACCAAGCAATTTGAATAACGTTGAGACGTGGGCAAATGTGCCGCAGATTATCGGCAAAGGAGCTGACTGGTATTTGGGAATAGGGAGCGAGGGAAGCAAGGGGACCAAGATGATTTCCCTTTCGGGCAATATAGTGAATAGCGGGGTTGTAGAAGTGCCCTTCGGCACATCTCTGAAAGAGATTGTCTACGATATAGGTGGAGGAATCCCAAATGGGAAGAAGCTCAAAGCTATCCATTTCGGAGCAGCTATGGGAGGATCATTACCTGCAGAGCTTATTGACACCCCTTTGGATTTTGATGTCATGTCAAAACTGGGTGCGGCTATCGGGGCCGGAGGGTTGTTCGTTATGGATGAAGATACAAGCATGGTTGAAATGAACAGGTTCTTCCTTGAGTTCCTGGCAGATGAATCTTGCGGCAAGTGTGTTCCATGCCGGGAAGGGATAAGGCAGATGTTGCGTATTTTGACCCGGATGAGTATGGGAAAGGGCAAAGAGGGTGACATAGAAGCCCTGGAAGAGCTTTGCGAAGTTGGCTCTCTCGCCTCACTGTGCGCTCTCGGTAAAACGACATCGAGCCCTATTTATAGCTCCCTGCGTTATTTCAGAAATGAGTACGAGGCAAGCATTGAGGATAAGGGATGCACTGTATGACTACCATGGCAAGTTAGCAAGAAAAATAGCCAAAGAGAGTAAAAAAGATGAGCGATATCCTTTTAACGATTGACGGAAAAGAAGTACGGGCTAAAGAAGGAATGACAGTCTTGAATGCGGCACAGAGCAGTGGCATATTCATTCCTACACTGTGTCATCACGAAAAATTGGAACCTTATGGTGGCTGCCGGATTTGTACTGTGGAAGTGGAGTCGCGGGGACGGACAAACTATGTGGCTTCCTGTCTTTATCCTGTGGAAAAAAACCTGGTTGTGAGAACCAGGTCTGAGAAAATAGATAAGATTCGAAAGGTGCTCATAGAGCTGTTACTGGCACATGCACCTGATTCTCCTCAGTTGCTGGAGATGGCCAAGGAATATGGGGCCAAAAGTGTACGCTTTGGGAAAGAGCCGTCTTTTTGCGTGCTTTGCGGGTTATGTGTTAGATATTGCGCAGAAGTTAAGAAGAAGAATGCCATTGCTTTTGTCGATCAGGGCCCAAAACGGGAGATAAATTTTATTCCTGAGATTGCTTCCAAGGAGTGCTGGAACTGCAAAGAGTGTTTTCCTCTTTGTCCTACATCGTATTTGCAGGCAGCCTATGTATTGACCCAGGGACTTGTGGGCTTCAAGAACAGTTAACCCGTAGGCGGAAAAGGCTTCCAGTCCGAACAGGCCATGGTCAGCATTCATGGATGGTTACTCTCGAAAAGGCTTTTATGCATGTAATCCTTGATGTTTCTGGTATTATCCGTGGCTACAACATTCTGAACACAATATTTTCGGGATTGAGCTTTGTCTCCGGCTTATGAACGTTTCTTTTTCCTACCCCATTCTGAACATGTATATGATTTTGACGTTCATCTTAACCATATGTGCAAAATGTATTAAAGCGTCTATAGTCATTTTGATAAATCTGATTCACATAACTGTTGATGTGAGCATTCATATAATTGAATATAATTCAATTTTATATAATTGCTTAATAGGTGGTAAGTTAGAGGATAATTATGTTGTTTACAAACATGAATAAATGTCATATAATGAATATAGTTCAATTGTAGCTTACAGGCATTCAAGATGTCAAAAAAGGATATGAGGAGACAGCAAATTATCAGGGCAGCGGCTGAAATTTTTGGGAACAGTAATTTTCAAAATGCGAGCATCGCTGAGATTGCCCAGAAGGCAGATATTGCTGAGGGTACAGTCTATCAGTATTTCAAAAATAAGGAAGACCTTTTCTTTTCTATTCCCGCCCAAAAAACAGAAGAGTTCTGCGAAGAGTTTAATCTCCATCTTCAGGGAATTCATGATGGTGTTGGAAAAATCAGAAAATTGATCTGGTATTATCTCTATTTTTTTAAATCGAACCCAGCGTATGCCCGGAGCCTGATGCTTGAAATGCGTGTAAGCAGGGGTTTCATAAAATCGGAAACATATGGCAAGATAAAGGCATTCACTGAAAAGGTTCTTGAAATCATTAAAGAGGGCCAGGAAAGTGGTCTGTTTAGAAAGGATACAAGTGCATATACCATACGGGAGTTAATACTCGGGGTCCTGGAACAAAGGGTAACCCGTTGGCTGCTCAAAGAGGAAACATACGATCTGATTGAAGGATATGAGGAGGTATGTGACCTGATTTTTAATGGAATAAAATCTTCCGAAAGGGTAGAGGGAAGAAATATTATATAAGGAGGAACAGTGCAATGGCAATGCAAGTGATTAAATCGGACTGCATAATGTGCATCAATAGCTGCGGAATAAACGCGTATGTTGAAGACGGCAAACTTGTAAAAGTGGAAGGCATGAAAGAGCACCCCATCAGTTTGGGGGAAATATGCCCAAGAGGAACTGCTCTGCCGGAGTGGGTGTATTCAAAGGACAGGCTTACATTTCCCATGCAAAAGAAGACTGATGGCAATTGGGAGCGCATTTCCTGGGATTATGCACTTGATACTATAGCTGAGAAGTTACAGGAGATTAAGGACAAGTATGGCGCCAGGGCTCTTGCTGTATATACTGGCTCACTGGGAACCGAGAACATAGAACTGGCAGCCTTTGCTCAGAGGTTTCGGGGAGTTTATGGGACCCCTAACCTGTTGTCAGTGGAAGGGAACTGTTTCCGATCACGTATTATGGCGCGCCAGATGACTTTTGGCGGGTATCCTATTGAGGAACCCTGGAACTCCAAGTGTATTATAGTTTTTGGCCAGAATATGGACAATTCCAGGATAACCGTGGGCCGCAAGATTTATAAGGCCATGGATGCCGGCACCCTCAAGCACGTAATCATTGTTGACCCGAAGAAGATCCCTATGGCTGAAAGAGGGATTCACATCCAGATCAGACCCGGTACCGACACAGCCCTTTGTCTCGGCATGCTCAACGTAATTATTGAGCAGGGTCTCTATGACAAAGAGTTTGTGGAGAAGTTTTGCATAGGCTTTGACAAACTATCCGAGCATGTGAAACAGTACACGCCAGAAAAAATGTCTGAGATCACATGGGTTCCTGCAGAAGACATCAGAAGAATCGCATTGTTGTTTGCAACCGTCAAACCGGCTTCAATCGTTCCCGGAACATGCTCGATAGACCAGCATGTAAATGGGTTCCAGGGTAACCGCGTTCACGCTATCATGCAGGCGATAACTGGCAACATTGATGTTCCCGGTGGCTGGGTGAGCATTCCTTTTATCCGCCTTGGCGACATGAGGGTTACTGAGATTAGTGACCCCATCGGCACTGATGAGCATCCTCTTTTCAGGCGTTTCTGGGGAAGAACATCTCCTTACGGTCAGCAGATGCTATTTGCCGATGCCGTATTGAAAGGCAAACCATATCACATCAAAGGCATGATCTGTACAGGCGGTAATCCAGCAGTTACGTTACCTGATTCAGAGCGTATTAAAGAAGCAATCAAGGCCCTTGACTTTGTTGTGGTATCTGAACTGTTCATGACAGAGACTGCTAAGCTTGCCGATATTGTGCTGCCGGCGTGTTCTTTTCTGGAGAAAGCAGGTGTAGGTTATGTGTACGGTGTGACCAACTGTATTCCATATGCTATGGTGCGAAAGAAAGTGATAGAGCCAATCGGTGAGTGCTGGCCAGATTGGAAGATATGGACTGAAATAGGAAGAAGGATGGGCTATGGAGAGTTTTTTCCCTGGAATACGGAAGAAGAGATTATAGACTTTTTCCTGAAACCAAGTGGATTGAACAGGGAACAGCTGACAAAGGAACATCCAGAGGGCGCCTACTATACAGAAATGAAATATGTACAGCAGAAAAGATATAACACCCCCTCGGGAAAGATCGAGCTTTATTCCCAGACACTGGCAGAGAACGGGTATGATCCACTGCCAAAGCCTGTGGAGCCAAGCAAAAGCCCTGTTAGCAACCCGGAGATGTACAAAAAGTACCCGGTCATCCTGACAACAGGAGCACGGATTCCCGAGTATACCCATACCCAGTTGAGAGACGTACCATACGTGCATAGGACTGCACCTGAGCCGTTGGCCGAGATCCACCCTGATACCGCGGCGCAGTACGGTATTGCAGATGGTGATATGATGAGCGTAGAAACACCGAAGGGAAAAATATTTATTAAGGCACAGACTACGGATAAGCTGCTTCGTGGGGTACTGAGCGTTCCCCACGGTTGGGATAAGGCCAACGCAAATGTGTTAACCGAACTTGAACCGAGAGACCCAGTGACAGGATACACAGAAATGAAGGCGCTACTCTGCAGGATATCTAAGGTTGCTCCGGAAGTAGTCGAGTCTACCACCGAGGTAGAAATAGCTTCTGACTGCTTTCCATCAGGTGTGTGTGCTACGTGAGGAATCGAGTAGAACATTAACAAAAAGAGATGCCGACAAATTAAAAAGCCGCTGCTCTAAAATGACAGCGGCTTTTTAATTTTGTTCAGGTGTTTTTATGATACCCCGGAACGAGGTTGGTTATTTAGTGCACCAGTTTTTCTTACGCAAGGGTAGCCAGCGCTTCCTTGAGCATTCGTTCCAGCTTTGCCTCCTCTGTGTCGTCAGCATATTTTGGTCTCTCCACGTCTGGGAAAAGGCTAAAAATACCATTCATAATGACTTCTGCATGGGGTGGGCAACCCACAAGAGACATGCCATTTTCCGTGTGATGGAGCTGACAGATTCCCATGAAAATGTTTGTTTCTTTCGGATCGGCATTTGCACCTTCATACGGACCTAAATAGATATTTACCTTCGGTTCAAAAGGTCGGTCAATAAGCAATCTGCTCGGGTCTGCCGGGTCTGGTCTTCTCAACTTATTAAGGGCAAAGTGAAGGTATCCCCTGCATCCGGTGCATGCATCAGTTCCATGGACTTTGAAATATTTTCCGCTTTCCAGATTGAGAAAAGGTTGTTTGAAGGGTTTTGCCACCTTATCGATTGGTGTGCCGAGCACCTCGATATTTTCAGGTTCAATAGGACCGAATCCCTGCATGTATGCTAGAAGCACAGGAGGAGAAATATGAGGATCGAGGCCCATGACCCTCATGGTGACGGCATCGACTGCCACAGGGTTTTCTCCGCCTATAAGAAGGTTCATTGTCTTTGGTGTACCTGATACAGGCCCGAAATCTTCCTGACCCACGATACCGTCGATAATAGTCAGTTTCGGTTTGACAACGTGATGTATATTGACAAGGTTCTGCCATAGACCGAAAAAGTGAGTCATGTATTTCTCAAGGGGGGGCATGGCTCCTTGCAAGTTTTTAACTCCGAGAGAGACACCTGCAGCAAAATGTATCTTCATTACTGGGACGCTTATAACGATGTCTGCTTCTTCAATCGTTCGGGGTACCTTCCGGGACTTCATCCTCTTGCCGGCTGGAACCAGCTTTTCTACCAATTGGTCAGTATTCAGATCGACGAGGCTTACCTTCTTTGGATCAAGGTCAATCAGCTTCGGGTATCCGTAGATTTCAAACATCTTAACTGTGGCACTTCTATTGATTGACGAGCCTTCAGCAACAATAACTTTCCCGGCAACTGGGAGTAACAACTCGATAAGGCCTTTCAGAACACGAATATCAGTAACTACACCACCAGTATATTTTCCGCCCAGCATACCGTGGTCAGCTACCACATTTGGCTTAATCACAACGGTCTGTCCCGGTTTTACGTATTTTTTTATTCCCCCGAGCTTGTTCAATAGATCCTGAAGTGAAGCCTTTATTTCTGATTCTGACTGGGGAGATGGCACCTGTTCGATGACGACCTTCTCTTTCTTACGATAAGGCTTGGCGGGTTTGTGTTCTTTGAGATGCTGGAAAAAGACTACTGTGCTTAATTCCATCTTAATCAGAGTCTGGCCAAAAACCTGTATTTTCCGGGTCGGGCGGAAACCGTACTCTCCCAGCCAGTAAAACTTTTCCGTATCCTCTTCAAGAATCTCCGCAGATAATAGACTTTCCCTATCAATAAGCGCATCAATAGCCTGAAAGCGAACCAGCGCCTGGTCTTTATCCGGATTCAACAATATTTCTTCGATGGTGCTGGTGGCTCGATTGTATATGATCCAACCAACAGGCTCTTCATCCTTCTTGAGAAGATATACCGCAATATTGTCCCCTTGTTTCCACTGGTCCCACCTCAAAGTGACGTAAGATTTGTCTACACCGGGGATTGCGGCATAATAATCGACCAAGCCTCTCAATAGAGTCGATGACAATTTGCCTTTCTTTAGTATTATTTCTGACATATGTCTGACTCCTTTTTTTTGAAATATTGTTCGGTATTCATTCTCAGATCTCGCTGCCATGTAGCAGAGCTCAGTCAGTTAAATATACTGAAAAATAGATGGAAAATCAAGCTCAATGAGCCTTTTGGATTGTTTCATATGGTGTTGTGATATAGTCCAATTAGAAAAGGATGAGTGTGTATGCCTGAAGGCAGACCATGCAAAACAGGAAATATGCGCGGGCTCACTCATGGTTCCAGCTGAGTTACCCGAGTAAGACTGTTAATACCTGATATGTTTCATAAGTGCTGTGATACATGCAACTTCGTGCTATACAGTCACATTGCCCCCGGTTGGCTGCGCCTTCTCTCGGGTCCCCCATAATAACCTCCGGAGCCTCGAACCCGATCAGTTGCTATATCAACCCATCTACCCTCCGAGGGCCGATAAAACTGTTTGATTTGCCTCAGCTCTATGAGCCTATCAAGATCACGGGCCTGAACAAAGTCGTGTCTGTAATCTCGATACTGTACATGAAGAAACAAAGTATTCCTCCTCCAGTCATACAAATCTTAAGAAGATCTGTTATTTTAAAAGATTTTCTTACACCTTCCTTACAAACCTGAGATATTCTTTTCTGTCACATCTGACTGGAATAATCAAAAGCAATTCCTGTGCCAGCATACAACTTACCATTCCTGAGCCGTCTGGTGACTGTGTTTGCCCAGTTGAAGAGGGGAGGGGTGGTACTGCTGTGCCCCCATGACGATGACAAACTCGGAGGATCAGCTACGAGGTTTGTAGATTCGGATATCGAACTTCACTGTGCTCTATATTTTACAATGTAAGAGCGGTGCAATTTTGCTATTAGGGGATTCCTTCTCCAATCAGTATAATCTCAGTATTTGTTGCCTGAGGGTCGTTTGTGGGAATTGTTATTTTTGCAGTATGGTGCCCGACAACTGGGGAAAACTGGATCTTGAACTTGCATGATCGTTTAGGGGATACGGAGGTATTTGAGCACAGATCATCAACAGGGACAAAAACCGGGTTGTCAGACGTTATAGCCCCAACAAACAGATCTTTCTTGCCCTTTGTTGTTTTGTTCCTTATGGTAAAAATCATGACTCTGTTCATGGCGAGTTTCACTTTCTTGAAGTTCTTCCTGGTAGGGGTGACCTTGATCGTAGGATCACTTAGGAAAGTTGCCGTAACGACACGGTCTTCGCTCATACCCAGTGTACAGGCTTTAGCAGAACCACTACAGGCACCTGACCACCCCTTGAATACTGAATCTGCATCTGCCCTTGCTCTAATCTTTACTGTTGACCCTCGAAGGAAGGACGCATCACATGCACTGCCGCAATCGATACCCGGTGACGTACTCGCAACTACACCTGTTCCTGAGCCAATCTTTTCCACTTTTAGTATTTTGTAAGTATCAAGAATGGTCCAGGGTCCTGTCATAGAACCACTGGTGGAGTAACTTTTACAAAGGCCTCTATCATAATCTGTATCACTCTCAATAGAATCATCACAGCATGGAGTCTTTTCACTGCAGGTGACACCATTCCAGAGAAGGCTGGCGAGAAGGTTCTGGCCGTACTTACTGGGATGAAAGCACTCACACACGCTCAACTGGGGGTTGCCAAACGTATCTCTGTACTGAAACCTTGAATTACCTATAACATTGGTCGCTACGAGTGAGATATCGGGCGCCCTGACAACACTGCCTGTCCCAAAGTCATCATTGGCCGGGATGGTATCGCCTGCTGTATAGCTATTGTACTCGTCAACGAGCCGGTCAGCGATTTCACGATAGGCAACCCAGGTTGTGTAGGCGTCAGCAATGCGACCGGCTGTGCAGTCTGTCAGGGAGGGGCATATCCCCTTTTGACCGAAGATGTTCATGGGTGCATCCCACAGGTCACCACATTTTTTTGAAGTCCACGGTACATCAATTACTTTTTCATTCCTGAAGTTGCAGAGCTGGGAAACCCGGATAGGATGGATAATGAGAATTTGAGAGTCCGGGATAGTGATGAGCACATCGAGCATCTGACGCATCTGCTGTTCATAGGCAAAAAAAGAGGTGCGGCAGTAATTGTTCGGGTCCCGGTTGGCACTCTCACACGTGGAAAACTTGTCTTTTGTACCTGAACAGATATCGTTGTGACCCAGAAAGACTATCACGAGGTGTGGCGTGGCCTGCTTCATCAACCAGGTTTTAGCAGCCTTCGCCTGGTCATCTCCGTGGGACATGCGGGCTCCGTCCTGGCCAAAGTTGGCAGTGGCAACAATGTCACCCTTGTAAGCCATAACCCGTTCAGCAATACTGAAAGTAGTATTCTTGCTTTTGTTTGTTGCGAAGTTGTAGGCTGGAGTGTCCCGAAATTTGCAGGATTCGAATTCTGAGTAAGCTGCGTTAAATGCAGCAGTTATGCTATCGCCAATTGCTGCTATGGAGCCAACCACCCTGGTGGGGAGGGTGGCTCCCTGAATCAGGTTTTCAGTTGCTGATGTCTCGTCACCAAAACCAAACCCAGCCCATAAGGCGAACAGTATACCTGACAACAAAAACACTTGTTTTCCCATGATGCACACTCCTCTGTTTTTGTTGTTACGTTCAAACCATCTTTTTCAATTATACCACGTTGAATAACGTTTTACCTGTCAATGAAGCAGAGGGTCCATGAGGAGCGGCGCTTTTGCAACCATTTCTTATGCAGGCAATAGGTGTGATCTATGGATTCATCCTAAAGGTATAGTTCAACAGTGACTTCATCTCCATCTTTAAGGCCGAGGGAGTCTTTCAAGTGAACGGGAGCGAGGATTTCCAGAAGGTGTTCGTCGTAATTGGGTACAAGAGGCACCACAATACCACATTCATATTTTCCAGCGACCTTGCCCCTGAAAATGAGGGCATCACAAAAGCCTGCAGCTTCGCTGCACAGTCGATCACCCCCATGAGCCTTTAAAATTCGCTGTATTTCTGGGTCTTCGATTGCAAGATTGAGCGTTCCTCCAAAAGGTTGAAACTTTAGTTTTTCCCTCATCTGTTTGGTTACCCATGGGATCGCTATGAAGCCTGCCGATTCTCCAAGCCCCTTGACGATTTTACCTGTTATTTTCATAAATAATTCATTAAAGGTTTACATAAAGGTTTAGGTCTGAAAGCCAAGGGGTCGGTTTTGCAACCTATCATCTCTTGCCCCTTTTCCATTGGCTATTTTTTTACGTTTTTACTATCTTAATCTCTTCCTTTGTGTTGCTTCCCCATCGTTTGAAGAGTGAGGCGTCGATGCCAAAAAGATCAAGCACCTTGCCTACAGACTGATTGATAATATCATCAATCGTTTTTGGCATATGATAGAACGCCGGTGCAGGAGGCATAATGACGCCGCCGATCCGGGTAATTTTCATCATCAGATCGAGATGACCCTCATGCAAGGGGGTTTCCCTGACAAGAAGAACGACTCGCCTTCTCTCTTTGAGGTTTACATCGGCAGCCCGTATGAGGAGGTTATAGTTGAAGGAGTTTGCAACCGCTGAGAGCGTTTTGATAGAACAGGGGGCTATGACCATGCCGTCTATTTGAAATGAACCGCTGGCAATAGCAGCGCCAACATCATCTACGTCATAGATTGTGGAAGCAAAAGGTTCGAGGTCGGCCATGGTGTATTCTGTTTCTATAAGCATGTTCTTAATTGCCGATGAGGTGACAACAAGATGTGTCTCAACGCCAAGTTGAAAGAGGGTCTTGAGCATGCGGATTCCATAGATTACCCCTGTTGCTCCTGATATCCCTACCACGATCTTGCTCATTTATCACCTCCCGTCAATTTTGCTCAGAACAACCTCGATTCTTTTTTCATTTCCCTTCATAACCTTTGCCCTTTCTTGGATCATTTTACCTTGAATTGTTGCGTTAATTCCTACTTTTGTTATGCCGTAGCCATCCTCTACAGTTGGATCAATCGGTTGTCCCTGGAGTTTGTTAACAATAATGAAGTCTTCATCAGCCCTGCACCGGGTAATTATCGCCCACTCAACATCGTATGGATCATCTGGATTTACGTCATCATCGACAATAACAACCTTCTTGATCATGGGGAAGGACAGGAGGAATAATATAAGGTTTCTGATCTTGAATTTCTCCGATGTTCTGACATTTACCACTAGGGAAGATCCGAAGGTCTTAGGTATGAATGTAAGGTTGACAATAAAAGGATAGAGAGCCTTTGCACTCTCCTCTAAATGGGCACGGCTCACAAAGGTAAGGTATCTGTCGGATTCAGGGCTTGTGGGAAGCAGTGCATGATAAATAAGGTTTTCCTTGTAATACATGTGTTGCACGACAATTGTGGGTGTCTTTTCAAGGGACAGATAATATCCGCTAATTTCACCCAGGGGGCCGTCTTTTTTACTCCTGGATTCATCAATGTATCCTTCAAGAAGCAATTCACATGATGCAGGAACCTCAATGTTGGATTGAGGGGATTGCCACACCTGGATGCCTTTTCCCTTTAAGCCTCCTGCGATTTCGAGCTTGTCTGTTCCTGAAGGTGCTTTAAGGGCCATGGATATGAAAAGGGCCGGGTCAACTCCAATGGTTATTGCGACAGGCATTCTCTTTCCACTGGATAGGTATTTGTCGTGAATTGTTGTCAGGGGAGGGTTGAGAAGGGTAACACCGAGAAGATTTTCGCCGCGGTATTCCATGCGGTGAATTCCTCTTCCAACAATTCCAGAGTCCGGATCAACCGAGGAAATGATCCCCGTTGTAATGAACGGGGCGGAATCTTTTTCATAATGCTTCAATATGGGAATAACATCTAAGAGGTTCTTGCCTGATACTTCCATGTGTTTGAATCCTTCCACGGCCACATGGATTTGTTTGACTCTCTGCTGAACCCCTTTAATAAAATACTCATAGGGGTTTTCAGTTTCAAAAAGCAGCTTGAAAATATCATGGGAAGGGACAAGGTTTGCTGCAAGTTTACAATCATAACCTTCTATATCCTCAAAAAGAAGAATCTTCCCTTCCCACGAAAGCTTTTCAATAAGCGCCGGGATATCTTCAAGGTAAACCTTTTCCCTTATGGTGAGGACCCAGTTTTTTGAGCCCACAAGATCCAGGTACTCTTTCAGGGAGGTAACCAACTTAAAGCCCCTTCGGAATGATGTTCACAAACTCCAGGATTTTCATAGAGCATGGGGTAGGGATCAGTTGACCTCTGCCGAGGCGTACCCACACCTTTTCTGGATATTTCTCCGGGTCCTTGGAAACAATGATCTTTGCGTAAGTGGATCGGTATTTATACTTGCCCGGGGTGAGATCGCGGATCACAGTAACCTGTTCAATTTCTTCCGGCATATCCTTGAAATTTACATTAATATAGGTATCCCATTCTGCCATAATATCCTCCTATTCCTTAAATCCATACGTTTTCCACTTTGCAAGAACTTTCTCCTGAATATCTTTAGGGTATACATTGTCGAAGGATACCTTGATGGGAATGTCTGAAGCTTCCCAATCAAGAGGGAAAGTACAATCAAAGATTACCTTGCCGGCAACGCCGAGACGTCTTTCGGCCGGTGTAGCAAAGGGGTTCAGTGGGGTGCCAACACCAAACGGCTCCACCCTTATACCATTTACAGGATGGCACTTGGTGCAGAGAGCATGTATCAATTCATCCTTGTCATAAATATTAGTTTTTTCATCGACAACCACCACCATATGGAACCATGGGCCCAACTTGCTGCCGAATACGAGCTGACCAATCTGTGTGGCTATGTTTGGATACGCAGGCTTTACACCAACAACTGTGAGATGGTGTGTTGATTCTGGGAGCATGTGTACACCGGTGATGGGAATACCCTGGTCGCGGAGCATCTTATCCATTTCAAGGCCAAGAGAGAATGATCTTAAGAGCTGACCTTCGTCTGTTGGTACTCCCATATTGGACATAGCCATAATGGGTTGTTTTCTCATGGTTATTGCCTTAACGTAGTAGGCGGTTCTGGGTTCGCGAGGGCTGGTTCTGTAACCCGTATACTCGCCGAAAGGGGCTTCATCAATAGTAACATTTGGTACAAGCACGCCCTCAATTATAATTTCTGCATGCGCTGGGACATAGAGATCACAGGTGACACATTTTACTATTTCTACCGGTTCTCCCATGAGCTGGCTTGTAAACTCGTCTTCTGCAATCTGGGCAGGTGCACAGCTTGCGATTGCTGACAGAGGATCCGGGTTTACTACCACTGCGAAAGGCATGGGTATATTTTTTGGTTGATACTTGTTGTGCCACATTTTACCCATATCCGAGAAAGGAAGCACCGGACCAGCCATGGTCTTTTCATCAAAGGCCATCTGACGGTACATGCCCCAGTTGATAAAAGGTGTGTCTAGATCTTTGGCTACCACAAACTGCCATGTTCCTATGTACCTGCCTCCATCACCGTCATGAACCATGGGTGCAGGAAGGTTTAAAATGTTTGCATCATCGCCCTGGAGTATAACTTCCTGGCACGGTGCATTTGTGATAACCTTTGGAGGGTATGACTTCCCTGTAGTTCTGCGCAGGTACTCTTTGGAGATCTCTGGGATAGGCGTGTCAGGATCCAAACCAAACGCAATTGCGAGCCTTCTGTATGTGGCTATGGGAGCGCCGACGCATTCAAAGCCCGGATAATCTTTAATATTTTTAAAAAGGACAGCCGGACCTTTCTTCTCGCATGTTCTCCGGACGATTGCGCCCATTTCAAGGTCCCAATCTACCTCTTCATTTATAACTACAGCATCGCCTGTTTTTACACAGGCCTCTATAAATGCCCTGTTGTCTTTGTAATACTTGTAAGCCATAATTCCTCCGGTTAGTAGTTATTTAAATTCTCCAAGAAAATTATCCCATTTCCCCTGCGCCTCAAGAATAAACTGGGCCAACTCCCTGACGACTCCTTTTCCACCACCTGCAGTAGTCACATAGTCGGCAATATCGCGCGCCTCCTGGGATCCATCTGCAGGCGCTACAGAGAATCCGCTCCGTTTCATGACTGCAAGGTCGATCATCTCATCGCCTGCATAGCAGATTTCCTCATCCTTAAAGCCAGTTTCCTGCTCAAACTGGTCGACTCTGGCCATTTTTGCCCCCTGGCCCCAGAGGTTTTCCGGGGGGAGCCCATAGATCTTGGCCATCTGTTCATCAGCCCGGGATATTTTTGTTGTCAGGAAGGATACCCCGATTCCTTCATCTGTCAATGCTTTGATTCCTATTCGGTCATGGAGCGAAAAAGCCTCCGATTTTATCCCTTCTTGAGTATAGAACAGGGTATTATCAGTCATGATCCCGTGGATATCAAGAATGACAAATTTTACCTTTTTTGCTTTTTCTTTTGCATCTGGTTTCTCAATTGCCATCGTGTACCCCCTATTTGTATCCCATTTTGGTAACTTTTCCTACCCATTCATCCCATTTGCCCATGGCTCGGAGGATGAACTCGCACACTTCTCTCATGGCCCCTCTGCCACCTGGATTCGTGGTAATATATGCTGCGAGAGCCTTCACTTCATCTCTAGCGTCTGCTGTGGCTACACCAAAACCGACCTTCCGCATGACAGGAATATCGGAAACCTCACAGCCAAGGAACCCGACTTCGTCAAGTGATATACCCATCTCTTTTGTCAGTTCTTCAATTTTTGCGGATTTGTCTTTGATGCTGTAATAGAATTTGTCAAGTTTGAGTTCCTTTGCTCTGAAGAGTCCTTCGCCATCGATGGAAGTGGTATCAAGAAAAGCTACCTTGATATCGTTTGCAGTGAGTGAAAGATCCGCAAACCCATCCATATGCCAGAAGCCATATCGCCTGTTTCCTTCGATATCGACGATAACACTGTTCGTTGTGAGAGTTCCGTGAATATCGTGGCCGAAAAGCTTGACCTTTCGTGCCCGTTCCTGGGCGTTGTTTATATCCTTTTCAAATGCCATTCCGAACCTCCTCCTTTTAATCTATACCGTATTCTTTCCATCTAGCCTTGACCTTGTTGAACATATCCTGGTTCAGAGCGATTTCTGTTGGCTTAATTTTCCAGTCGAAAGGTATGGTTGCATCTAAGATGACGCGAGAGGTTATGAATTTGTTCTCATCAGCACCGATAGCCGGGTCGAGAGGTGTTGATCTGCCTCTGTTGATCAACTGAGTGCCCCTTAAAGGGTTGTAACGGGTACCGAGCGCCCACCATACTCTTGGAAGGTCATCGGCATCGATATCATCATCAACAATGATGACCATTTTGATTCCATACGTTCCGGTATTACTTGCAATGACTGCTGCACCTATCTGGTCTGCATGGCCAGGGTACATCTGCTGTACCGAGACCACAACGATAAAGCGCCCGGATCCTTCTGGCAATGTATAGACTGACTTAATCCCCGGGATTTCCATTTTGGTGAGATCGGTCCAAAGACTTGCATTCCGGGTAAAGGCATAGAGTATATGCTGATCCCCAACCGGCCTGCCAACGCTTGTTTCCCAGAGTATTGGGTTGTTCCGGTAGTATATTCGTTTTACATCGAGTGCTGGTTTTGGGATAGGTTTGATCAGTTCTTCAGTATAATAGCCTGTATATTCACCAAAAGGCCCCTCATTTCTCAACTGGGTGGGGTCAATCTCACCTTCCAGAACAATCTCTGCTGCTGCTGGAATGGGGAGTCCAGTAACCTGACCTTTCACGATCTCAACTGGTTCACCGCGGAGAGAACTGACTACATCATATCCACTTTTTGCTTTAATGGTTGCTGCACCGGCAAAAATATGCAGGGGGTCGCCGCCGATGATTGCGCATGCAGGCATCTTCTTACCCTGCTTTGCGTATTTTTTCATGATGCGGTCTGCCTTTTTGCCCTTTAGGATTTGCACACCCACAGATTTTTCGTCCAGGATTCCCATACGGTAGGTTCCAAGGTTTATATCTCCTGTCTCCGGGTCCTGAATGACCATGAAAACGGCTGTACCGAAGTACCGTCCTCCATCAAGTTCATAAAATTTTGGTGAAGGAAAGGCAAAAGTGTCTATTTTATCGCCCTCAAGGATATTCTCGAAGATAGGTCCGTCTTTTACTTCTTTCGCCGGGGTAAGGGCTTTAACAGCAGTATCTACCCACTCTCTGGTGAGCTGGACCATTGACAAATTCGGATCCTTCCCGAGAATGATGGCAAGCCTTTGAGTAGTGCCGAATGCACCTGTCAAAACAGGGCTTGTATACCCCTTTATCTTCTCAAATAATAAAGCAGGGCCTGATTTTTCTTCTACAACCTTTGCCACATGTGATATTTCAAGGTCCCAGTCAACCTCAGCTTTGACTCGTTTTAATTGTCCTACCATTTCACACTTTGCTACAAAATCTCTTAAATCCATGAGTTGCCCCCTTTCTTGTGATATTTATTCAATTCTACGTTAAATTCTTGACTTGTCAATTTATTTCTTCTTATACTTTATAAGAAAAAATTATGTATACGTATTCGATGAATTCCCTTCTTGTTTTCTATGAAGTGATCAAGGCACGGAGTTTTTCAAAAGCTGCCGATGTACTTTTCATGACTCAGCCAGGTGTTTCAAATCATGTTTCCCAACTTGAAGCCCAGGCTGGTCATAGATTATTAAAACGGGAAAAAGGGAAGTTTGAACTGACTAAGGAAGGGAAGGTAGTCTTCAAGTATGCTGAAAAAATTGAAGCACTGGCCACAGATTTGGAACATGCCATACGAAATTTACGGAAAGATGTTAAGCCTCTTCTGAGGATTGGCTCACCTCCTGTATACTCCCGAATAGTAATGCCCTATATATTAAGCAGCTTTCAAAAAACCTATCCGGATACCATGATAAGACTGGACACAGGTGCGTCCGAAGAAATGTTGAAATCAGTCTTGTCAATGCACAATGACATCGTAATAGTTGCGAATACGAGGGCATCAAAAAAACTTTATGTTTTACCATTCATTAAAGAGGAATTGGTTCTCATCACTGCTAAAAAGCATCCTCTCGCTCAGAAAGATTCTGTGCATCTGAAAGAGGTTGAACCCTATCCGTTTATCTTGCGGGAAGAAGGTTCAGGGACAAGGAATACTATTCTTGGTGCTTTCCAATCCATGAACATTAAACCTTCAAGTTTCATCGAGGTTAAAAGCACAGATTTTATTAAAGAATGGGTGTCTCACGGAAAGGGGGTATCAATTCTTGTCAAGAGGGCAGTGGCAGATGATGAATTGGATTCATTGAAAATCGTTTCACTGAAAGAAAGACTGTCTATGGAAATATCAGTATGTTTTTTAAAATCAAGAAAAAATGATCGAGTAATACAGGGATTCTCTGATCACGTAACAGAGCTCAGCCAGAAGCCTCCCTTCAAGGCTGGCGGCTGATGAGTTTAACAGAAAACAGTATCAAACTTATTTACAATATCTTCTAAAACTGATCGGGACAGCTTCGTTATTGTTTCAATCTCAACATCTGTCAGATTGTCCCAGTGTATGCCGGCCGAAACAACGGTATTCCTTCCAAGTCTTTTTGCAATCTCTTCTGACATCATCTTTGCTACCATGTCCTCTTTATGTCCAACAAAAGTAAACACAGAGCTCGACGCAGCGCGTTTATTTGAATCGCGTAAACTTGGCCGAACTTGTGCCAGCCCTACTGCTCCGATATGGGGTCGTGTGCCTCCCCAAAGAATTACCAGACAATCAGGCCCAATTTCGAAGACCCTTGCCAACACTTTGAATCTCCCTTCACTTTCTGATACATCAAAGAATCGAACTACAGGGGGCGGTATTTCTTCGTGGGCGGTTGTCATCTTTATTCTCCTTGTGTAATCTTTTGTTGAATCATGGCATGAAGTATGTCTACTGCCCGCAATGCAAAGTTGGGATCGCTTATATGCAAATCAATTTCTTCTATAGGGACGAGAGGCAGAAGGAGCTCTTTCAGTGTTTTTGTAAAAACCTCATCTACAGAGGGATCATACAGTGCGGCACCTTCCTTGTCAGCGTCAGACCATCCTTTCAATGGAATAAGGACATGGGTAAATCCTTTTGATTTATTCAGTTTATCTGCAATAATGCGGGCAAAGGCTTTCATTTCCTCTTGCTCCATACGAACACAGAATCTGGTGTCATGGCCATGAATTCTCCTGCCTTTGAGTGATTCTGGCATGGGATAAACAGGGCTGAAGACAGCGTTATCGAGGCCACCGGGTGCAAAAACAAGGGGAATACCCATGCGGCCCGCTGTTTCTAATCTTGAAGGACCTATACCTTTACAGTACCCGCCAAACATCTCATCGGCAATTTCGTGGGGGTTAAAATCAAGGACTCCTGCTATTCTGCCTTCAGCAACAAGTTCCTCCATAGCCATACCACCGCAACCGTTGGCATGGAATCCGAGCATCTCATATCCTTTTGATACGAGAAAAGGCTCGGCATTTAATGCAACACCGGAGTTGATACCATAGGCTGTTACGCCAATCATAGGTTTATCTTTTCCGAGGGCGCTGGTACCTTCAATCATGCCGCATACCGCGTGAGTGGCCTGCTTCAGAATCAGGCGAATAAATTCATTAAAACCGAGCAGGTCAGCAACGGAATGAAACATGACGATATCTTTCGTGCCTATAAATTGGCGAATATCCCTGGATGCTACGGTGGAGACAATTACCTTTGGAAGACCAAAGGGCAGGGTACGCATGATAGATGACACGATTGCTGTTCCTGTTCCGCCCCCAAGTCCTATAATACCATCAAGCTTACCTTCGTTGCGGAGACGTTGTGCCAAAATTGCACCACCATCCTCCATAGCCTGAACAGATTTTGCCCTATCTTTTTTTTGTATCAGATCCGGGAGGTTTACCCCTGTTGCTGCGGCAAGATCCATTTTTGATATGTCCGGGGCTATGGGCGGGTCTCCAAGAACACCTATATCCATGATTATAGGATTAACGCCAAGGGTTTGAGCACAATTACGGACAAATTCTGTTTCACGGCCCTTTGTGTCGAGTGTTGCAATAATGAGGAGTTGTTTCTTCATAATTCCCTCACATTCTTGTTTTATTAAATTGTTTATCGAGTCATATGAAAATGACTGTTTTCTTATTTAAACAATGATACTAACCACAGTACCCCACAGGGGTTGTGTACCGAATGCAGGCACTTTTGCCGGAATTGAACTCAGCGGCCAGAAGTCAAGCTCGACCCATGCCAGGATGACGGCAAGGCACGTGAGAAAGAAACCCAGACTCCAAAAGGCAAAGAAAGCTCCGCTTGGCAGTGCCACAGCATCATAAAAAGGATCACCCCTCATGAAATCAAAATTAAAAAATGTTTTCCAGAGGATGTAGGTTACCGCATATGAGACGATAAGTATTCCAAAACCGACAAAGACTGGGTGGTTGTCCTTAATACCTGCCCCCGGCCAGCATCTCCACAAAACAACACACCAGAACGTCATGATTACAGTCATTATTGTGAAGAATATAAGTGGGGGAGTTGGGGGCGTCACAAAGACTCCCACGGTCTTGATCGAGTATCCTGCGACAAGGGCACCCACAAGCATGTTTAAGAAGAGAAGATAGGTACTTTTTAAGGGCTGAGCCAGGCTGACCGCTGGTGGCGGATAATTGCCCTGCCAGACCATGCCCATTATGATGGCAGTTGGTATAAGGCACATAGCCAGCTCTCCTGCCCATGGGATAAACGTTTCCGGTTTAAACCAGGTGGTGATTCCGAAGGCAATGAACACTACCACAAAAAGCCCGACAATTCCTAATGCAGGCTGCTTCAACCCTCCTTGCTGCTCCATAGTAACCATCCCCTATTCGGGTTTTTAGTAAGATTTCTGCTGAAAGCCTACTAACTGCAGGATATCTCCTTCCTGTTCAAAGCTCATTTGTTTGTGGATAACAAGTAAAGTTTACAAAATAATTGTATTTCTGTTTTGCTTATCTAAAGCATCACCTCCTTACAGTTTTTTTGAATAAATGAGAACACAGTCTGTGCTCATTTTATCTTTACCCCGGCAAGAAGAGTGCTAAGGAGACGATCCATAGGATCTTTTTTGGCCTCCACTTTCGCCTCCACCTCTTTCTTGCTCCAAACTGATTCAGGCCTGACCTGCAATATAATAATGTTCTCAGGGAATGGATAGTCTGCATCAATACCAAACTCAATATCATACGCTTTTCCATAGTACTGCTCGATCAGTTTGCCTATTCTGGCCAGTTCTTTTATTTCCTGTTGAGAAAGCGACGAGACCCCTCTCTTTTCCTCCGGGACGTCTTTTTGAACAATATCACTTCCTTCATCTTTGTAGACACACATGGTTTCCTTACTACCCACGGTTGTTTTGATTATATCAAAAGTGACTTTGTCTATTAAATAAGTGTCCGGAGTTACAAGCCCGCTGACGACGGCTTCGCCAAGTCCATAACTTGCATCAATCGATATCTTTGAAGGATCTCCGTTAATAGGGTTGATGGTGAAAATAATTCCGGAAACACGAGAATTGACCATCTTTGGTATGCCTACGCCGATGTTAAAGAGGAAGGGCATACCTTTGTTCATCCGGTACATAATCGCCTCAGTATTGTATGCGCTTGCCCAGCATTTTTTTACGTAGTCAATAAGGTCATTCTCACCGCAAATATTCAGGTATGTTTCCATCTGCCCAGGCATTGATACAGCGCCGCTACTCCTTACAGCCACAGGACAAGCACTCATGCAGGTTTGATCACAGAGTTTCTTATAGTTGTCGAGTATCTCACGTTCAATGATTTCCGGCATCTTAGCTTTTTCTATCAAATTCATTGCAATGGCGCTCGCCTGTTTTGCAGTCTCATAGGTTACCTTTCCCAGCGATGTTATCTGTTTCTCAATTTCTTCTTTAATACCAGTCAGAACGAGGAACTGATCATTCGCGTAGATGGTAATAGCAAAACCATGGGAGACGGGAATTCCAGCCTTTATCATTTCGCCAAGATTGGAGTTCTTTTTGCCCACAATGGGAAAGTCCGCTCCCTCCATTTCGTCATACCATAAGATATATCTTTTGTCTTTATCTCCCATGTTCTCCTCCAAAGTACCGTCTCTTGGGAATGGGGTTTGTCAAGAAGCCCCATTCCCTTGACGTCAAGAATGGTAATTTTATGCTCTTTGGAGAATGGTGACCTTTCCTGTGTCCCCATCCATCCTGATTAGGTCCCCAGTTTTTATGAACTGAGTGCCTTTTCCAGTTCCCACAACGGTGGGCAACCCATACTCCCGGCAAACAATAGCTGCGTGGCACATAGGCCCGCCAACGTCTGTGATTGCCCCTGCAATCTTCACAAAGGCAGGTGCCCAGCTGGGTGATGTGGTGGTTGCCACCAGAATTTCGCCTTCCTTTAAATCTACAAGTTGGTCGACACTCTTGAGTACCCGCGCCTTACCTTCAGCGATGCCGGACGAACCAGGGGAACCTTGAAGTTCATTTGGATCCCCTCCGTCTTCTTCGCCGCCTTTGAGCCATGTTTTCAGCACGTCACTTGTTACGCCCCAGAGTACGATTGTAAATGGTTCGGTCACGACCTCTGGAGGTGTGCCAAGCGCTGCTGGTGGTGTCCACTCTTTGAATTTCTCATATACTCCCTTTCTCCAATCAATCTCTTTGGGCCAATAAGAGGGGCCTCTTGGTTTTACACCCGTTGCCCAGGCTGTACAAAGATCCCACAACGCCTGTTTGATCTCATCTCGTCTCAGGTACCAGATGTCATCTGCGTCTCCAAAGAAACCTGCATTGGTGAGGACCTGTCCTATCTGGCGGACCTTACCCCAGAAGAGAGTGTGAAACCAGTGCTCAATATAGAAATTGTGGTCTTCTGCATAAGGAAGAACAAGTCGTGCAAGGTTAAGACCCTGGTCAAAGGCTTCTCTATCCGCATCAGTTTTAAGGAGGGCTCTATATTCTGTTGCAATTCTGTCTCGTTCTTTCAGAATCTGATCAGTTGGTCTCCCGAGTGTTTTCCCTGCCTTGATAGCCCTTATGTTGGTCCTGATGTTGTCGAAGGGAATCTCCAGGTTGTCATTCCAACTGATGTGGGTGTGATACCACCCGGTACCAACAGAGATATGGAACCAGGGGTATCTGATTCTCTCGAGCTCCTGGAGCCATATTTTACCTATGGAGTCCTCAGCTAAAGCCTTCATCAGCTCATCAGCCTTCAAAGGTTTCAGAATGAGCTCTTCGCAGCCTATCTCAAGGGCGAGCTTGGCAAGCCTGATAAGCTCCGCGTCAGGCCTGAAGAGAATGGGATCAAAACCGGCAGACATCTTGGTCAGGGTTGCCATTGGTATGCCGGGAAAGAGTTGATTCATAGTCTGGAAGAAGTTCACCTGGACAGCGTAGGATAAATTCAGGAACTCAAAGTGGTACTGCCATGATTCAAGTCCAAGGTCGATCAGTTTGTCATATTTTTTGAGGAATTCGTAGCCTGATCCTTTACCAATGCCTTCTTTTATAACACTAATATCTTCCATCTCAGGAAGATCGGTAAAGTTTATGGCCTCGAGCTGTTCAATGACATTACCCACCTTCTTTTTCCAGTTTTTTTCATAAAGATCATTCCAGTTCTGGAAATAAAACCCTGCACGTTCCTGAAAGTGAGGCACTCTTTTGGGGATATCTTCAGGGTTTTCCACCCCAACAGGGCTGATGTACACGTAACCGTTTACGATCCGGTGGTCAATGCCATTGGCAGGAGGAACCAGCCAATGGCGTGTATTAAACTGTGAAAGTGCAAGATACCATGCCTCATCCCAGATGAGATCGAAAGGATAATGGGGTTCAGGGTAGTGCAATCCATCGTAGTACCATATCTGATTACTTTCGTATGCTGCTCTCTCAGGGTCATCTTTGGTGAAATGGTATTGATACGGGTACATCCTTTCCCAGCCTTCTGTGCCAGGAATCTGAGGAACATCGTGTGGATCCATAAACTTGATAGCCATAAACAGCCTCCCCTTTTATTATATTTTTAGAGCTTGAACCACTTTGGTTCATCAAACCTCTCCGTGCAACGGAGTATGCGGCTTTGATAATTCCAGACATAGTCTGTCCTTAACCCCAGAGTAATCCTCCTAAAATCGTCATTATTCAGGAGGCGACCGATATCTACGGGATCCTTTACTGTGAATTCGGCGATGATTTCACTTACTCCGCCGAATGTTACGTTCCAGCCACCTGTCACTTCAACATAATCTATTTTGTCCATTGTCGGCAGGTGAACGTTCAGGACATAATCCCTGTACCCGTCTTTTTTGCCAGGGCGAAGATCATAGTACTGGTTAAATTTCCATACTCCTTTTTGAATAAAATACTGCTCAGTTTTGAAATGCCCTGTTGGCTCCAGCACCGCTGTCCGGAAATTGTAAACCATTGTTTTAAGTTTGAGGATAAGGTCTCTGTATCTTTGGGTTGTGACAACATTTGCAAGCGCCTGTTGGTTCTCGCAGGTGTTAACTCCAATAACTCTGGGACCAAATCCGACTTCCACATAATATCCGCCCACAGGGAGGATACCCATTGCAGTGGCCTCAGGTATGAAAGTTTTTGCAATGAACTCAGAGTACTCCTGTTCATTTCCCGGTATGATGTCCCAATTCATGGTAAAGAGAATAGGCATGAAAGACCTCCTTTGATTTGGTTTAGTTATAATCTTAACATAATCTATTATTTATAATCATCATGGAAAATGATGATCTTCTAAGTTCGTTTGGAAGTATTTTATTTGAAATCGCAAATTTCACAAGCTATTATTGCATTCTAGCGTAATAAGTTTTCTTGTCAACTAATTTAATCTTATGATATATAAGAATTTCTTATGACCTGCTGCCTATTACCTAATTTGCTCTTTTGACGAGTGGAACAAATGGACAGAAAAATCAGTAACTATTCGAAAACATTTTGTAAACGAGCAAGAGGTTCTTCATCATTACCGAGCCGGTATTAGAACTTTTCCTGCATCATAAGAGAAAAAACCGATCATTAAAGAAAGTTTGTGGGCCTGTTTGTTTGAAATATGGTGACCATCTCAGAGTTATTCTGCCATGGTATTTGCTGACCATTCATCAATGAAGAATGAATAAGGAAAAAATGAAATATGTATATTTAGTTTCCATATCTCTATGGAAAATACAGTAATTCTGGAATGCACTTTTCATAAATTTGTCTGGTTGAAATGGTTTTTGCACTGACACTCGTTAATTTTTACAGAATATATAGTGCTGTCGTTATCACTCGTAAGGACCAATGTATAGATTTTATCAACAAAAACAGTTAATTACGATAAGATTCACCGAATGTGGCTATGGCAGATATATAATGGTGACGTATACAAATAATTATTGCCAAGGAAATTCACTTGTGATAAAATTCATTTGCATTGATAAGGAAGTTAACTTTTAAGGTGAATATATGGATACTTTGAACCTCACGAAAAGCCTGAATTTGAGTTTTATCGAACAGGTCAGTAAAGAAAGTGGGCAGAATCCCTCCCTTTGTTATCAGTGTGGCAACTGTACGGCTGGTTGCCCATACACCCATTTCTTCGATTATCCTGTGAGCCAGATTATGAGACTCCTTCAGACTGGACAGCGCGACACAATACTTTCCTCCAAGGCAATCTGGCTGTGTGCAACGTGTGAAACCTGTACCACCCGTTGTCCTTGCGAGATTGATGTGGCTATGATCATGGATACGTTAAGAATAATTGCACGTCGTGAAAACAAGGTGTCGGAAAAAGATGTTAAGCTTTTTTATGACTCGTTCCTCAATTCTATGAAGGAACACGGGAGGCTTTTTGAGGTGGGAACGCTCCTCTCATATAATCTCAGGTCAGGGAATTTTTTTGCAGATGCGGATCTGGGCCCTAAGGTCCTGGAAAAGGGGAAAATCCATTTCTTGCCAAGGAAGATCAAAGGAAGGGATAAAGTAGCAAAAATCTTTACAAGATTCCAGGAGAAGGCAAAAAAACATGGCTGAAAAAGAGTACGCATATTACACTGGTTGTTCATTAGAAGGGACGGCAGTTGAATACGATATGTCTATGCGACAGGTTTTCAAGGCTCTCGGAGTGGGTATCATAGAGCCAGAAGACTGGAGTTGTTGTGGGTCGACGCCGGCTCACACAGTGGATCGTGTTTTTGCAGCTGCCTTGGCAGCTCGAAACCTGACCATAATAGAGAAGATGGGAACCGGTATAGTGACTGTACCATGTCCGTCCTGCCTTTCTGTTCTTAAGAGAGCCCATCTGGGCATGACTCAGGATGAGTCTTTTAGAAACGAGGTCAACGAACTTCTGGATGAGCCCTATGAAGGCGGTGTGGTACCAAAATCAACATTACAAGTCATGCTTGAAGATGTTGGGCTCGATGCTATCGCCTCCAAAGTAACTCATGCCTTGCCTGGTCTCGTAGTGGCTCCATACTATGGATGCATTCTGACGAGACCCCCCGAGATCGCCCAGTTTGACGATCCGGAAAATCCCGTGTCTATGGATAAGATTCTTGAGGCAGTTGGTGTTAAAGTTGCTGACTATGCGTTTAAGTTGGAATGTTGCGGTGCAGCATTTGGCGTGCCCAAGAGGGATATGGTCAATCGACTCACCTATCGGGTGCTCTCTATGGCCCTTGAAGCTGGGGCAAATTGTATAGCGGTGGCCTGTCCCCTCTGCCAGCAAAACCTTGACTTGCGCCAGGGCCAAGTGAATAGTACTATGGGTTCATCCTTCAACCTTCCCATTCTGTATTTTTCTCAGATTGTAGGCTTGACCTATGGCCTTTCACCAAAAGAACTTGGCATGGACAAACTGGTTGTGAGCGCCGACGATATTGTCCGCTCACGGATTACTATAGAAGAATTGGCACAGAGAGAGGCTAACGCCAAAGCAGCCGAGGCTGAAGCGAAAGCAGCAGAAAAGCTCAAGAAGGCTAAAGCCAAAGAAGAAGACACAAAGACGGAGGAGACGTAATCCATGCGGGTTGGCGTATTTATTTGTCATTGCGGTAGTAATATTGCAGGTACAGTAGATGTTGCACGGGCAGCAGCGGAGTTGAGAAAGGTACCTGGCGTGGCCTTTGCCACGAACTATATGTATACATGTTCAGAGCCTGGTCAGGACGAGATCAAGCAAGCCATCAAGAGGGAGAATCTTGACAGGATCGTCGTGGCCGCATGTTCTCCGAGGATGCATGAGTTGACATTCCGACGGACCATTGAGAAGGCTGGCCTAAACCGTTACTTTCTTGAAATGGCCAATATAAGAGAGCATATCTCATGGGTAGGTCTCGATAAAGAGGCAAACACAATCAAGGCGATTGAAACAATAAAAATGGCCGTTGCAAAGGTCATGCAAAACAAACCACTCTACTCCTCGTCATTCAAGATCAACAAGAGAGTCCTTGTAATTGGGGGAGGAGTTGCTGGCATGCAGGCAGCCCTGGATTGTGGTGACGGCGGCCTCGAGGTAGTGCTTGTTGAGAAGAGCCCAAGTGTGGGAGGTATGATGGCCCGTCTGGATAAGACGTTTCCCACAATAGACTGCTCCATTTGTATCTTGGGTCCAAAGATGGTGGATGTTGCCCAGCATGACAAAATCAAGCTTTATGCCTATTCGGAGATTGAGGATATAAAAGGGTATGTGGGTAACTACGAGGTTAAGATCAGAAAGAAGGCAACCTACGTGGACTGGACCAAATGCACTGGCTGTGGACTATGTATGGAGAAGTGCCCATCAAAGAACTCCTATGATTATTTCAACTTTGGTGTTGCACCCACCAAAGCCATCAATATACCCTTTCCCCAGGCTATTCCTAAAAAAGCAAAGATTGATCCTGATTTCTGCAGACAGTTTACAAAAGGTAAATGCGGTGTCTGTGCCAAGATATGCCCCACAGGGGCAATCAACTACGAGATGCAGGATGAAATTGTAACGGAAGAAGTTGGGGCGATAGTGGTAGCATCAGGCTATGGGCTTATTGATATGGATAAATTCCCCGAGTATGGTGGGGGCCGTTACCCTGATGTCATTACTGGCATCCAATACGAAAGGCTTCTGAACGCCTCCGGTCCCACAGAGGGGCACATTGTGAGGCCATCAGACCACACTGAGCCGAAAACTGTTGTTTTTGTCTCGTGTGCTGGGTCGAGGGATAAATCTCTCGGTATACCGTATTGTTCAAATTTCTGCTGTATGTACATTGCAAAACAGGCAATTCTGACCAAGGATCATATTCCCGATTCTCAATCCTACGTATTCTATATGGATATACGGTCACCAGGCAAAGGATACGATGAATTTACCCGTCGGGCTCAGGAGGATTATGGGGCAAAATATGTCAGAGGGAGGGTCTCCCGTATATACCCCAAAGGAAAAAAACTCGTAGTTGTAGGGGCAGACACTCTCCTCGGTACCCAGGTGGAGGTGGAAGCAGACCTTGTGGTGCTTGCAACAGCAGTGACTGCCGCACCTGGTGCGGCACAGCTTGCTGAGAAGCTCCATATATCTTATGATACCTTTGGTTTCTATGTGGAAAGCCATCCGAAGCTACGACCTGTGGAGACGAACACTTCCGGTGTTTTTCTAGCAGGTGCAGCGCAAGGGCCTAAAGACATTCCCGCATCGGTAGGGCAGGGTAGCGCGGCAGCAGCCAAAGTTCTAGCCCTTTTCTCAAAAGATATGCTTGAGTCTGATCCGGCTGTGGCAAAAGTGAATGAGAATACATGCGTTGGATGCCTTAAATGTAAATTAACCTGTCCTTTTGGCGCCATACAGGAAAAAGAGCTGCGCGGTGGTAAGATCGTTGCAAGCGTGATTGAAACGGTTTGCGCAGGTTGCGGCGTCTGTACTTCCACCTGTCCATGCGGTGCCATTCAGCTATCCCATTTTACAGATAATCAATTGCTAGCGGAGGTCAATGCCATATGTCAGAAGTAGGCCCCAAAGAGCTTAGAATAGTCGGTTTTCTCTGCAACTGGTGCTCGTATGGTGGAGCAGACACTGCCGGGGTAAGCCGTTTTAAGCAGCCCACTGATCTGAGGATCATCAGGGTTCCCTGCTCAGGCCGTGTCGATCCACTTTTTGTAGTCAAGGCCCTTCTTAATGGAGCTGACGGGGTGCTTGTGTCGGGTTGTCATCCCCGAGACTGTCATTACTCGGATGGTAATTTTTACGCACGGAGAAGACTCGAGATGTTAAAGCGGCTCTTACCCTTTCTGGGTATAGACGACAAACGATTCCATTATACATGGATTTCAGCCTCCGAAGGACAGCGGTGGCAACAGACCGTTACGGACTTTACCAAGCAGATACATAAGCTAGGTCCGCTCCATTCCGGCAAGGAGGCACAGCAGTGAGTCTTGATAAATTGAAACAAATTATAACAGACGTAATGAAAGAAGTAGATGTGGTTATAGGATATAAGCAGGGCTTTGATCCACTCCATGCCACCCCGTGTTTTATTACGAAACCCGAACAGGTTGATCAGGTTATCTGGAACCCGTTGTGTGTTCAAAATCTTGCCAGCTACCTTACGTCTCTGAAAAAGAAGGTAGGTGTGATTGTAAAGGGCTGTGACAGCAGGACTATAGTTCAGTTTATGCAGGAGGGGCTTATTGACAGGAGCAAGGTTGTTGTTATAGGGATACCTTGTACCGGAGTCGTCAGCGTGAGAAAGGTCCTTGAGAAGGTTAAACATGAACCCATTGAGGAGGTAAAATTCAGTGATGACGGTATGGTAATTGTGAAGACCCCATCAGGCGAGACAAAGATGGCCCTTTCAGAGGTTGCGCCAGATAAATGTGAAACGTGCCAGTATCCAACACCTGTTCTTTACGATCATCTGGCAGGTGAGCCTATTACATCAACCAAAGACCCCCAAAGCGTATTCAAGGATATTGAAGAATTCGACAAGAAATCTCTGGAAGAGAAGAAGGCATACTGGGAAAAGGAATTTGACCGGTGTATCCGCTGCTATGCTTGTCGAAATGCTTGCCCCATGTGCGTGTGTCAGGATAGCTGCATTGCAGAAAGTCGTGAACCTCACTGGGTGAGCCAGAAGTCAAACCTTACCGAGAAAATGATGTTCCATATGATCCATGCCCTCCACCTTGCAGGACGCTGTGTTGAGTGTGGAGAGTGTGAGCGGGCATGTCCCATGGGTATTCCCGTAAATAAGTTGAAAAGGAAAATCAACAGCGACATGAAAGTGCTTTTTGGCTATGAGCCAGGAGTGAAGCCGGAGGACAAGCCTCCTATGTTTACGTTCAGCGTAGAAGAAAAGAATATAGAGGAGCACAAACTCTAATGGCAGACACAGGATTTATCCCAAAAGAAAAATGGGGTGCGTTTATTGAGGGGCTGGCGGCAAAAGCCCAGGTTTGGGTCCCGTGCCTTGATGGCGATGTCGTTATTTTTAAACCTTACAGCAAAGATCAGACGCTATGTTTTGAAAGACCGGCCAACAGCCCTCCAAAAGGTGTTATCTTCCCTCAGAGCGATACACTTTTTGCCTTCAACTTTAGCAAAGACCCTGAGAATCCGCAGAAGGTCATGGTTGAGCTTGAGGAAAAACTCGATTTTCCCAAAACCATTATCTTCGGTTCTCGACCATGCGATGCAAAAGGCTTCTTGATATATGACCGGCCTTACATGCAGACAGACACTCCCGATCCTTATTATAAAGGCAGGAGAGAGCAGACCGCCATCGTCACCATGTCCTGTCAATCGACTTACGCAGGATGTTTCTGTACCGCGGTTGGAGGGGGGCCGGCGGACAAGGAAGGATCAGATGTACTGATAACGGAATTGGATAACGGGTATTTTATCGAAGCCATTACAGATAAAGGTAAAGAGATTTTGCAGCAGGCTGCAGCCGAAAGCGGTGCAGGCCATGAAGCTGAAGCCCTGAAAAAACAGGAGGCAGTTCGTGCCAGGGTCAAGGACCCATTCTGTGCAAATGGAAAACCTGAAATATCGAAGGATCTATTTGAAAGTGACGAGTTCTGGGAAGAGGAGCTTTCCAAATGTGTGAGCTGCGGTGCCTGCACGTATCTCTGCCCCACATGCTATTGTTTTAATATTACGGATGAGACGACTTTCGAAAAAGGTGAGCGTATCAGAAGTTGGGACGGGTGTATGTATAACCACTTTACCCTTGAGGCAAGCGGTCACAACCCCAGACCAACAAAATTTCAACGGTTTAAAAACAGGGTAGGACACAAGTTCCTCTTTTATCCTGAAAAATATAACGGTGTGATTGCCTGCTGCGGGTGCGGACGGTGTATCCGGTTTTGCCCAATGTCGGTAGACATCAGTGAAATTGTATCAAAATTACAGAAGCAGACAGGGAGCGCAAGCAATGGCAAGTAACAAGAACCCCTATATACCTGAACTGGTTACCATTACGAACATAATTGAGGAAACACCAAACATAAAGTCCTTTCAAGTTGTTTTCAACGATCCTGAGAGGATGAAGACATTCAAGTTTGAACCTGGCCAGGTTGGGCAGCTTTCAGTGTTCGGGGTAGGGGAGTCTACTTTCGTAATCAATTCACCCCCGACACGGATGGAATACCTCCAATTCAGTGTAATGAAGGCTGGGGAAGTGACCGGAGCCCTTCATGAACTGTTTCCGGGGGATCAAATGGGTCTCAGGGCACCTCTGGGAAATTGGTTCCCCTATGACATGATGAAGGGCAAGAAAATCCTTTTCATCGGCGGTGGCATAGGGCTCGCGCCTCTTCGGACCTTAATTCTCTATATGCTGGATAATAGAGGTGACTACAAGGATATCACAATCATTTACGGAGCCAGGACACCCCCTGATCTCTGCTATAAAGAAGATCTTAAGGAATGGGAAGCACGCTCGGATGTGAATCTCATCCTTACAGTGGATACAGAATACCCGGGGTGGGATAAACGAACAGGCTTTGTGCCCACAGTTCTCAACGAAGTGGCTCCATCCCCTGATGATACAATAGCCATAACCTGTGGACCGCCTATAATGATCAAGTTTGTACTCCAGAATCTTGCCAAGTTGAATTTCAAGGATGAGGATATCATCACAACCCTTGAGGCCAGGATGAAGTGCGGGATAGGAATCTGTGGCCGTTGTAACCTCGGTTCTCAATACATCTGCAAGGACGGGCCAGTATTCTCATTGGCACAGTTGCGGGATTTCCCGGGAGTTGTCTAGAAATAGCCCAATCCTTATATTGCGTTGCTTCCTGCAAAATGTCCATACGGCCATGGGTGCGTGGCTGCGCTCCTGTACACAAAAACACATTTCCGCGCAGAGGTTTGGCAATTTCACAAAGAGCCTATGTTTGATATCAACTGTCTAAACCGCATGACAATAAACCTTATGGCTGCCCATATGCTCGAATCTGTGGGACGGAAGCCCGAGCCTCATCGTTTATATTTCCTTGACCTGGTATTCTGGAGTCTCGAACAGGGACATGCAGAGGTCGAAAAATCAGTGTCCGAGACTATATATGCAATGGCTTCATGGCGTCCTCAGAGGATTATGAACTTTCTTGATCTCCTTCCAGGCCAGGAGTATAATCCGGAAGGGTGGGAGTCAGCACAAACACCAATTGACCTGGCTTTACTGGTATTAAAAGACATAGAGGACAGGATGTTTGTGAAGTTTCCATGGTATGGAAGCTTTGAATCGTGATCCAGAATCAACAGTGGTGTCTTATTGAGTCCGAGTTTTCTTGATTTTATTCACACAGTGTATTAGAAATATGTGTTTTGCACAATTAAACAAAGCGAGGTTTTTTAATGCCAAACATAGGTGTGGTAGGGGTTCAGTGGGGTGATGAGGGAAAAGGAAAAATCATTGATATCCTGAGTGGCTATGCTGATGTCATTGTCCGTTTTCAGGGTGGAGCAAATGCGGGTCATACAATTGTTGCAGGTGGTAAAAAAATTATTCTTCATCTCATTCCTTCAGGGATACTTCACGAAGGTAAATACTGTATTATAGGAAATGGTGTTGTTCTTGATCCCGAAGTTTTTGAAAAAGAGGTTAATGAACTAAAGGGACTCGGATTCATAAAGGATGATAAAAAACTCATGGTGAGTGGCCTGGCCCATGTTATTCTGCCTTATCACAAAAAACTTGATGCACTCAAAGAATCGAAAGGAAAAAAGAAAATTGGCACGACTGGGCGCGGCATTGGACCTGCGTATGAAGACAAGATCAGCAGAATGGGTGTTCGCGTTATCGATCTTCTTGATAAGAAGATATTCTCAGAGAAAGTGAAGCAGAACCTCGAGGTTAAAAATTTTATTATTAAAAGATTTTACAAAGACGAGGGTTTTCAGGTGAGGACACTCATCAAAGAATATGGTGAATACCGAAAGATATTGAAAAGATATACCACAGACACAACGAGTTTTCTCCATAAGTGTATCGAACAAAAAAAAGCCATTCTTTTTGAAGGTGCGCAAGGAACATATCTCGACATCGATCATGGAACATATCCTTACGTTACATCATCAAATACTGTTTCTGGGAATATGTTCTCAGGCTCAGGTGCTCCGCCAACATCAGTAGACTACATTTTAGGGATTTGCAAGGCATATACTACAAGGGTAGGAGAAGGCCCATTTCCTACTGAGTTGTTCGGAGAGGAAGGCGAGTCAATGAGGAGACTTGGAGACGAATACGGTGCTACAACGGGTAGGCCTAGGCGTTGCGGATGGTTTGATGCGGTGATCGTAAAAAGGGCTGTAAAAACAAACGGTATCAAAGGGTTATGCATGATGAAGCTTGACGTGCTCGATACCTTTAATAGAATAAGGATTTGTACTGGATATCGTTCTGGAAAGAAAACAGTTTCCCAGCCCCCCATGAGTATTGTCGATTATTACCGGTATGAGCCTGTATATGAAGAAATGGATGGATGGAAGACATCAACCAGAGGAATTACAAGGTATGACGATCTTCCATTGGCTGCGAAACACTATCTCCAGCGATTGGGAGAATTGGTTGATGCAAGGATTGATGTTATTTCAACCGGCCCAGAACGTGAAAGCACAATAATTTTGAATAATCCTTTTGTGAAGCAGTAAAAGGTGAGAAGGGAAAGATAGAACGTAATAGATAAGTAAGGATTCATTTTAAGATATTCTCTTTTCCAACCTCTTGGATTTCACACTCGTCCGCTAGTATCTGGGCTATCCTGGGAAAAATATATTCTGCCACATCAATGCGGGAGCCACCGTGGGTGATGATAATGTATCTTCCCTTGCATATCTCTTCGGCAACAGTTTTTACTTCTTTGACAAGACGGAGATAGAATTCTCTCGTCAGACCAATATCGCCATAATCGCCTTGGGCTGTGTCATGACCGAGATTGTGAAAAATTATGTAAGGATTGAAATCACGAACCCTGGGAATAAATTCTGACCGAACTTTCTCTAAATATCCTTTGTCTCCTATCCTGCCATCTATGTTGATGTCGATCTTTGTTCCATGTTCAATGATGTTGTTGTAATAACAGAAGCAGACATGCAGAACATTCGAATTACCCTCAAAAACAGCCCGAGTCCCATCACCATGATGTCTATCTGTGTCAAGGATGGCATAACGCTGCTTGCCCAATATTTCCGTTAGTCTTGCAATGGCTGGTCCTATGCATGAGAGGTAAGTTCCGCCCCAGGCCGTGTCAGGCGAAGCATGATGTCCTGCGCCTACTGAAAAGACAAGAGCGTTTCTCAGCTCACACCGAGCAATTTTTTCTCCGGCTTCCACACATCCACCAACTGCAAGGGTTGCGCCCTTGTAATACCATGCGCGTTTTACCTCCTGAAGGTAACCATGGGTATGAACTTTATACAGAAGTTCTTCATTGACGGGGTGTGGCTCAAATAGTTGCATATCTGGCAGGGCAAGGGCTTTTTCCATCACCTGGGGGAAATTACCGAATTTATCCCCTATGATAGGCCAGTCCTTGTTCTTGAATTCCTCGTGAAAAAATACGCCAGTCTTCATCCAATCATTACTTCAGAACGTTGAGTACGGTGAAGGCGCGACCCGGATTCTTTCATGTCATATGGCATGACTGGATTTTCTCTTGCAAGAGACGCCGCCTCTCTTCCGTAAGTTCCGGTCTTATCTCAAAATTCCCATCACTGTATTCATCGTTTTTCTTTATGAAGAGCCACTCCTTTTCCTTCCCCTTCATTCTGGTCAAAACGAAGAGACCCTTCAACTTTTTTCCCCGGAGGTAAAATTCTATCTTGCCTTTGATAATATCTTGCTTGACCGAATCGTATGTCCCGGAGTCCCAAATAATGACCGGGCCGGCACCGTAATGGCCCTCCGGTATAATCCCCTCGAATATGCCATATTCGAGGGGATGGTCATCCACCATTACGGCGAGTCTCTTGTCCTTGGGGTTCATCGAAGGTCCCTTTGGGATCGTCCATGATTTGAGAGCACCGCCAATCTCCAACCTCAAGTCATAGTGGAGTTTCTTCGAATGATGTTCGTGGACGACGAAGGAGGACATGACTTTTATATTACCATATTTGCGAAGAGATATTAAGAGCCGTTGGGCATGGGGTAGCCCATCTTCAATGACAAAGTCTGGCGAATCCTGTCTGCGCGAGCCTGTGAATCACCTAACGGCACGCTTTTCGCCAGGCCTTAAGGCTCCTCCGTTTCTTCAAAGAATTGAAATTGAGCTCATTTGCCGCGGAGCAAAACCTCTTCGCAGGGAGCTTGTACTCCACATGAAAGACCGCTTTCCCCGCCTCGATGAAGGGCATCAGTTTGTGACACTCGTCGAATTGAAAACACTGTTCATTGAGGGCCCAATCAAAAAGATGAACAAGGTCGGGAATCTGATCCAAATCGTTTTTTAGTCCTATGGAGAGGCCCCGTGCGTGAGCCTCATGAGCAAGAAAGGCATTGTATTTCAGCTGGTCCTCATATGTCAATGGAAACCCGGTATCGTTTGCGTAACCCTCTATATTGTCCGTCTCCACACCATCAAAACCCTTTTCTCGGCACAGGTCAAGGCGAGCCGCCATAATGGGTCCGACAATATCAATCTTTCTGATGTCGAGCCACCTCTCGCCAGGCCAGCCTGCAAGAGGTTTGCCGATGACTGAGGGAGGAAATGCGGAAGCATCGGGTCTCCACTGCTCCAAACTTCCAGCGCTGAAATAACATATCACCCTTTTTCCTTGATCGTGGAGGGAGAGCACGACGGATGGATCGGTTTCGAACAGGTCTATGTCGTACATATCCACGTCATAGGACTGATTCACTCTGCCATTGAGCTGCCACTGCCAGCTCGTTCGCTGAGGAGGAACCCATATTTCCTGCGCGAAGAGAAGGGCTGAAGACAAAACAAGGAATAGAATAATAATCCCGGCCGTAAATGTCAGGACAGGACAAACAGGCGAACGGTTTTCCATTGTTTTTACACTACACCCAATTTTTCCCGTGAGCGATGACATAGGTCGCATTGTCTTCCTCTTCTTTTATCTTCCCTGGTTTGCCCCATCGATAATCTGCGTGATTTCCATTTTCCCCCGTTTCAGCTTGGCCACATAGGCCCGCAAATCGAGCACGATGACCGTAACGTTGTCAGTGCTTCCCGAGTCGATAGCCGTGGTCTTAATGTTTTCCGCGGCAGCCTGGGCGTCTTTGGCAGCTCTTGTTATGGCGATGACTATGTCGGGAGTGAGAACATCCCACACGCCATCGCAGGCGATGACGGCGAAATCGTTTTCACGCCCCAAATAGCCCTCAGCTATTCTCGGCTCTGCCGTTACGAAGGGTTTGAGCGATGAATCCCCCAAGGCCCTGCTTACAGCCAAAATTCCCATAACGCGGGATACCCCGAAAGAGATGACGTAGCCACCGAGCCGCTCAATTCGCTCAAGCTCCTCGGGCGCATCGGGCTTGTGGTCTACTGTCAGCTCGTTAACAGCTTCGTCTATGCCAATAACGATCTTTGTGTCGCCGCAGTTGACTGCAAAAAAACGATCCGCTATCAGGTACAGGCCGGCACCGGTCGTACCGCTTTCGACACTCTCCCGGAGAAGATGGTTGTCGACGGCAACATAGGCGTCTCTTAGAAACAGGCTTAACGGTAGTTGGTCGCTGAGAGTCTTCTCCGATTCCCGGTTCCATGTATGGAGAAAGTGAGGGGTAATCATCTCTGCGGCTACCTGGGAAGCCCTCCTTCCGCCATGGCCATCATACACCTCGGCACTGAAAAACTGGAGGTTCGGTCTGCGGTATACCGCATGTTCATCCTCCATTGAACTTCGGTAACCGGTATCCTCACTTATGCCGACATCAATAAGATCAATATCTGCCACCCCTCCATTATAATCTGGAAGGACTCCATATTCAATTGGTGAGCCTATGTCTGAATAAAAAAAACACAGAAAGGGATACTAATGTTTCTCCTGAAAATCTGCTGATCCCTTGAAGGGTAAAGGTTTGGAGGGGCAACGCCGGGACTCAACATGCCCATATTACAGGAGAAAAAAATATTTGTGTAATCGCTTGACAATTGCGAAAAAATAGGTATAATTAGTACTGCTTTAACGCAAGTGGGTTAGTGTTCTTTGAAAACAGAAAAATAGCAGGTCCTCGTTCAAGTAATGAACAATTTTTAAGTTTGATCTGAGAGTTTGAT
>Ga0208940_1000501_pt1:0-2500 | contig 49309 bp, 39 predicted proteins | sample AD_JPNNA6_MetaG_FD_184445 | JGI IMG/M metagenome (GOLD analysis project Ga0208940, IMG submission 184445) | Active sludge microbial communities of municipal wastewater-treating anaerobic digesters from Japan - AD_JPNNA6_MetaG (SPAdes) (version 2) | ecosystem: Engineered > Bioreactor >... | reverse complement strand
TACGAGCTTAGAGCTATGAGCTAAAAGTTTCCCGGTGACCATAGCACAGGGGCCACACCCGTTCCCATCCCGAACACGGTAGTTAAGCCCTGCCACGCCGATGATACTGCACGAGTGATTGTGTGGGAAAGTAGGTAGTTGCCGGGATTACTTTTTTTAAGACATGAAAAAGGCGTCAGGGAAATATCCCTCGGACGCCTTTTTCATCTATAAAAGTGGACATTCATTTTTTTCTGTAAACATTGATAAATTGGACGGTATGGGCATTCAACATGTATACTTGCCACCTGCAGTGGAGGAAATAATATAAACTTTTTTATATTTCACTTTTTCTGATCTCGCCTGTAAACGGTCTCCATCTGTGGAAAACCGCCCCCGGGCCTGGAGATCGCAAGCTTCTATTGCTGTCAATAACCACTGCCACATCCCATTCCTGCGGATAAACATCATCCAGAAGGTTTTTGGAGTTGTCCCTATAAAGCCGGACATCCGTCTAACGTAATGCCTGTCTTCTATACTCCCTCGGTGACTTCATCTTCATGACCCCATAGATACGCTTATGAATCGCTCTGGGTTGTCCTTGTTCACCAGGCATCCTGTTGAGAAGGGCAGTGATTCTCCGGTATCCGCAGGTAGGGCGGTCGCCGGCAATCATCCCGATAAGGGCACACTCTATTCCATCGTCAGGATGGGTGCGTCTCCTCCGGGATCCTGCAGGCTTTTCGTATCGGCGATACATGCAGGTGTGGGGGGCACGGGCATCCGCACGATCAGTTTTTCTTCACGGGCAATCTCGATGGCATCCTTTAAGATTTCAACTTCCATGGTCTTCTTACTCAGGATACGCTCTGGCTCACAGACCTTGGTTTTCAGTTCCCTGACCTCCGGGAGGGGAACAACTGCCTCTTCAACCATCGCCCGTTTCTGTGCTGCGCTCCATCGCCTTCTTCTCTTAACTGACGTCATGACTTCTACCGGGCTCATAGGCCTCCTTTCCTTGATTATAGGAATAACTCACGGTTATTACTACAACTTGTTTTGGTTGTATGAGTGTCCGGTCTAAACAGGGGCTACTACACTGGGCAAAGTATCAACGCTTGCCAAAGAAACGTTGGAAATGCCCACACAGTAGAAAGAATTGTGGAGCTTCAGACAAGAAAGAGCAAGGTAGAACGCCATATGACCATCTTTATGACAGACATCCCGGAATCATGTCTCCTTGTGGATTTCAAAGGAATAGGAATGGTGAGTACAGCTCTGATTCTTGGGGGTAGTGAAGGGTTTACCTGATATAGCTATGCACGGGAAATTATCAACCTTGACTTTGATTAAACCAGCACATCCCCAACCACAGTTAAATTCTGTTGCCAAAGGTAAAAAAGGCGCTATACTATTTAATCAAACATACCTGCTGTTTTCATCATAAAGCTGACTCCTGGAAGAAGCTATGCTATCCAGGGTCACAGAGGGTGTATATGATGGGTATGCACAGCACATCTCTGCAATAATCAAGGAGGATGATGACATGAGAAAAATCATTATCAGCTTCATTGCAATGCTTCTTGCACTGTATGGTACTGTTGCCTCTGGTTCCTATCCCATGAAAGAGGAAGTACCTGCCCCTCTATCCCAGGGTCGTGCTGACACACTCCTCCAGTTCACCTCCGGGGGACACGTCCTGGGCTTTACCCCGAACAGGGTCTATATGGCAGGCATGGGCCATGCCCTGACAGAAGAGTTCATAGGTGCCAACACAGTTACCCCGAAATCTGTCTCCTCCCACAGGGTTGTCTATGAGAACCTCTGGAAGGGTATCAGCCTCACCTATGAGGCAAGGAAGACAGGTATTGCCGAGAGCATCTATACGGTAAACCCCGGTGCAGATGTGAACAGCATCAGAATCAGATACAATGCTGAGGTAACCATCCAGAAGAACGGAACCCTCTCCTTTACCCACCCCACAGCCAGAGGCTCCTATACCCTGAGCCCCCCTGTTGCCTGGCAGGAAAAGGAAGGAACCAGGATACCCGTACCAATATCATATACCAGGCTGACTGATACCACCATCGGTTTTACTGTCGGATCCTATGACAGAACCCTTCCCCTTGTCATCGATCCTGTCTATACATGGCATACCTTCTACGGATCGAGTAGCAACGACATTGGTCGGGGTATTGCCGTTGATAAAGACGGCAACGTGTACGTCACAGGAGTCAGCACTGCCACCTGGGGAACACCGATTAATCCCCACAGCGGCGGTTCTGACATTGTCGTTCTCAAGCTCGACAGCTCCGGTGCCTACCAGTGGCATACCTTCCACGGGTCGAATGGCGTCGACTATGGGAGAGCCATTGCCGTTGATAACGACGGCAATGTGTACGTTACAGGAGAAAGCAATGCCGCCTGGGGAACACCGATGAACCCCCACAGCGGCGGCGATGACATTGTCGTTCTCAAGCTCAACAGCTCCGGTGCCTACCAGTGGCATACCTTCCACGGG
>Ga0208940_1000500_pt1 | contig 49513 bp, 39 predicted proteins | sample AD_JPNNA6_MetaG_FD_184445 | JGI IMG/M metagenome (GOLD analysis project Ga0208940, IMG submission 184445) | Active sludge microbial communities of municipal wastewater-treating anaerobic digesters from Japan - AD_JPNNA6_MetaG (SPAdes) (version 2) | ecosystem: Engineered > Bioreactor > Anaerobic... | reverse complement strand
GACTGTCTCTTAGTGACATCGTCCGGGCGAAATATACGATTGCTAACGTGTACGTTCATCCTTTTGGCCCGGACGGGCCGCTGCGCGGCCTTCAAGTCACCTAAAAGACGTCGGGTCCCGGCAACTCCCGATAGCGCCCTCCAGGATTGCCCCCGGACCATGTTGCAGGGTGCCCTCTCGACCTTCTTTTAGCTCCAAATCCCGCTTAACAGCACAATCGTCTTCCCGATCCTGTCCCCGCCTCCTGCCGCCTCATCCATTGACGCGCCTGGCCTAGGACGGCTATTCTAGCGGCGTGATTATGACAGGTGAGAACGTGAAGCTTGTTACATCCGCCGCTATGAGAGAGGTCGATAGGGTCACTATTTCGGAATTTGGTTTGCCTGGGGTGGTGTTGATGGAGCACGCCGGCCAGGCGGTCGCTCGGCTTGCTTTGGAGCTGCTGGCTGGGCCAAAGCAGTTCCAACATGTGTTGATCCTTTGTGGGACTGGAAATAATGGCGGGGACGGTTTTGTGGTTGCCCGGGTCCTTGCAAATCTGGGGTTTCCTGTAACTGTCGCGCTTTTTGGTAAGCCTGAGGCGCTTAAGGGTGATGCAGCCACTTTTTGGCGGCCTTTGTCATTGTTAGACGTGAACACTGTGCAGGTCGAAAACCAGATTCCCGATGGGCTGTTTCACCCGCAGCCTAAGGTCATTGTTGATGCTATCTTTGGGACGGGGCTTACTCGCCCGATTGAGGGCGTCATTAAAGAGGCGGTTGAGATTTCTAATAGCCTGCCTGCTTCCAGGATTGCAGTTGATGTGCCTACCGGTATTGGCGCCGATGATGGAAGGGTGACTGGTACCGTTTTTAAGGCCGACCATACCGTTACCTTTGGCTTGGCTAAGGTTGGGCATTTCTGCTATCCAGGAGCCGAGTTCTGTGGGCAGATTCAGGTGGCTGATATTGGGATTCCCAATTTCGTTAGCGATGCTGCGAAGGGAATTACACTGCTTGATGAAGACTGCGTTAGGGCGGCTTTTCCTAAGCGCGATAAGAATGCTTGTAAAAACAGGTTTGGGCACTTGGCGGTTGTTTTGGGACCGCCTGGAAAGACAGGAGCCGCTATTTTGGCTGCTCAAAGCGCGATGCGGGCTGGGGCTGGCTTGGTTACTGTTGCTGGTGATAGCCGCACCGCTGACCTGCTGGAGGGTGGCTTTCCAGACCTGATGATTAGCAGACCTTGGAACTGGCAAGATGGCCAATTGGAGATTGATGCAGGCTGCCCAACCTTGGCTGAAAACTGGCCAAATGCTGACGCCGTTGTCATTGGCCCAGGATTGAACACACGTGGAACTGACCAGATTTTAAAGACTATTTTGGCCTTAAACAAACCAACGGTGCTGGATGCAGATGCCTTGAACCTGCTTGCCATCCACCCCGTCACTTTGAACAAAAATTGCGTGCTGACTCCGCATCCGGGCGAAGCCGCCCGCTTGCTGGGTGTCTCCACACAGGAGATACAGGCTAATCGCTTGAAATCTTTGGTGGACTTGGTTGCAAAATTTGAAGCGACCGTTGTCTTAAAAGGTGCAGGAACCCTAGTCGGCTCCCCGGATGGCACCATCGCTATCTCCAGCGCCGGTGGCCCCATCTTGGCCACTGCCGGATCTGGCGACGTTTTGGCCGGCATCATCGGGGCCCTGATCGCCAAAGGGCTTGACAGCTTTGAAGCAGCATGCGCCGCAGTTGAGCTGCATGGGATGGCTGGCCAACTTGCCCTTGACATTTGTGGTGAACATGGATTGACTGCAACAGGTTTGGTTTCGCTAATCCCCCAGGCCCTGTTGAGATGCCTGACGAATTGAACGGCGGTAAATGAAGACTTTAAAAAAACTTATCATCACAATGCGCCCAGCCCAGTGGGTGAAAAACCTTTTCGTGGCTGCACCAGCGCTCTTCGCCAAGGATCATGCCCTAGTCGACCCTTCGATTTTTCTTAAAGCCGCTTTTGCTACTGGCACCTTCATCCTGCTCGCAAGCTCTGTCTACATCCTGAACGACGTTTTGGACATAGAAAAAGACAGGTTACACCCAGTCAAATCAAAACGCCCAGTCGCTTCTGGCGAGCTTTCCATCCAGGCAGCATTGGCGGGTGGGCTGATTTCATTATCCATTGCGGTTGTCCTTGGATACAGCCTTGGGCCTATTTTTGGGATAATCGCCATCGGCTATCTAGTCCTAAATGTCGCTTATGCAACTTTTTTAAAGAAAATTCCATGGTTAGATGTCCTTAGCATCGCTACAGGCTTTTTACTGCGGATTTTGGCCGGCTCCTATGCAATCGGCCTTGAAAAGCACGAAATTTCCTTTTATTTGCTGCTGTGCACTTTTCTTGTCGCCCTTTTCCTGGCCCTTGGGAAGCGCCGCCAAGAGCTTACTCTCCTTGGAGACAAATCACACTCTCACCGCTCTTCTCTTAAACTGTACACGCTTAAAAGCCTCGACGTAGCCATGTTTACCGTGGCAGCACTTACTTTCGCCGCCTACGTGGCATACACGATATCACCTAGTACTCGTGCTTACTTTGGCACCTCAAAACTAATATTTACATCACCCTTTGTGCTGATCGGCATAGTACGTTTCATCATGATTCTGCGACGTAAGGACGATCCCAGAAGCCCGACAGACGCGATGATTCATGATTGGCCCTTTATTATTAATATTCTGGCATGGATAGCGGTTGTAGTTTGGGCAATTTACGGCTAACGGAGGCTTGTATGCCCCAAAAACATCTGAAACTTTGCACTTTCTTGGCGTTTGCCATCACCTATGGGTGTGTACACGCCCCAGTAAGCCCTGCTGACTATATGAAAAAACAGATGGAGGACTTGGCCACAAAGTACAAGACCGAGCAGACCTTCACCATCAGGCTTAATCGAGCACCATGCGAATGCCCACCATTCGAGATCCTTCTGGATGACGTATGGCACAGGGTTTTCCTGGAACCTGGTGGAACCATCAAGGATATCGAGAACTTCGAGGCAGAGCTTGAGGCCCAGGAAAATGCGGGCATGGATGCCCACAAAGTTGTGACTGGAAACCTGGCAAGTGGAATTCGAATAGCCCCAAACAATTCTGTATGTCTTGTGCTCAAGCTGCTTGATGCTGGTCAAGGCCCAAAACCCTTAACAGGAGAGGAGTAAAAATGACTAGATTGGTCGAGTGTGTCCCTAACTTTTCTGAAGGCAGAAACCCAGACGTTATCAAGGCCATAACAGATGCAATGGAGGCGGCCGGGGCGGTACTTTTAGATGTCGATATGGGAGCTGCCGCAAATCGTACGGTTGTAACAATCGCCGGCACACCAGAAGTCGTGGCTGAGGCCGCTTTTATGGGCATAAAGGTTGCTTCCCAACTGATTGATATGTCTAAACATTCTGGCGAACACCCCAGAATGGGCGCCACCGATGTTTGCCCAATAGTGCCGATTTCAGGGATTTCGATGGAAGAGTGCGCCAAGCTTGCAACCGACCTGGGGCGCAGGGTCGGCGAAGAGCTTGGAATTCCAGTCTATTTATACGAACACTCTGCAACTAGCCCACAAAGACGCAGCTTGGCTGACATCAGACACGGCGAATATGAGGCCTTGCCTACCAAGCAGGCCACTAAGGAATGGGCACCAGATTTTGGCCCCACGGCTTTTAACGCAAAGTCAGGCGCCACAGTTATCGGCGCCCGTGAGTTTTTGATTGCTTACAACATCAATCTGAACACGAAAGAGCGCCTTTTAGCCAGCAGAATGGCAATAAGGATGCGAGAAGGAGGCGGCCCGGCCAGAGGTAGTGATGGAGAAAGGATTCTCAAAGCAGACGGTGAGGTTTTAAGGGTTCCAGGTGCGTTAAAGGCCATCAGAGCGGTTGGTTGGGTCATTGAAGAATATGGAATTGCTCAAGTTTCGGTAAACGTGCTTAACAGTGCGCTCGCCCCACTTTACGTTGTTTATGAAGAGGCCAAACGTCAAGCGGAACTGCTTGGAATTGCAGTAACAGGAAGCGAGATCGTTGGCTTGGTCCCAAAGGCCGCCTTGGTAGAAGCTGGCCGCTACTACCTCGAAAAACAAGGGCTTTCACCTGCAGCACCTGAAGATGAGCTGATACACATCGCAATCAGGTCTCTTGGCCTAAACGACATCAAGCCATTCATCGCCAGTGAAAAAATCGTGGAATTCAAGTTGCAGGCTTCAAGGAAGACGATGGCTGACTGGACACTGCAGTATTTTGTAGACAGGGTCAGCTCTGATGCCCCTGCGCCGGGTGGCGGCTCGGTGGCCGCACTTGCAGGCAGCTTGGGGGCAGCGCTTTCAACCATGGCCGCAAATTTAACGATTCGCAGACCAGAACTGGCGAATATTAAACCAGAAATGCGTGCTTTGGCCTTAAAGGCGCAAGATCTCAAGGCCAGGTTATTGTCCTGTGTCACCGAAGATAGCGAGGCCTTTGAAGCCGTCATGACTGCAAACCGGTTGCCAAGGTCCACTGATGCAGAGATTGCCGCCAGGCAAGCGGCCATTGAAAAGGCAAACGCCTTGGCCATCCAAGTCCCGTTAAAGGTTTTAAGGCTTTGTGATGAGGCCTCGGTTCTGGCCCAACAAGCCGTGGTAGACGGCTACAAAAACAGTCTGTCTGACGCTGCTTCTGGGGCAGCAATGACGCTGGCCGGGGCAGAAGGAGCCGCCCTTAACGTAATGATCAACATGCCATCTGGGGAGCTTCCAAAAGAATTACAGGAAATCGCAGATGAAGCCAAACAGATCCTGGCCCAGGTAAGGACAAGGGTTCAAAAATCCCTAGAGGTAGCCCACTCTCAATTCTGATCCAGCAGTTTGCTTTCGCTCTTGCTCTTGCGCTTGATAATTTCCTGAATTCTCTGAAGCATGTTTTCGTGGTTCTCAGGCTGAACAAGCTGCAGCAAACGCACGATATTCACACGCGTGTACAGCGGCACCACCCACTGACGACGAGTTGGCTGCTTACGGTACACACGACCATGGGGTATAGACAGGACCTTAAGTGCATTGCTGACTTCCCGTCTTTCATTCATATTGCCCACTATAAAGCGCAGCTCCACCCCGCCAAGCCTACCCTTTTCCGGCTGGTCCTGCCTAAATCTGATACACCCATTTCGCTCATAGTAGGACCTTAAAAGGGTCTTGGCAGCTTCAATCGTTTCAGCATTTCTTATGATAGCCATAGTTGCGTCATCCCCCGCTAAGAAAATGAAGTCCCTTTCAGGGAAGTTGCCCAGGAGGCGTATATCCTTGAAAAGTAACTAGATACTAATTTAAGTAATCGAATCGGTAAAGATCGAAAACATAGAGAATTGCACACTTTTTGTTTTTTTGTCAGTCAGTGATAGAAAAAGTTTGGAAGCACGTTTACACCAACATTGGGCGATTCAATCTTGACCCTCAACTGCAATGGGATAGTATGCATGCCTTAAGTTTGGCACCGTGATTATCCGGATTTTGTGTTTGGATGGTCCTGTGGCCAACACTTTATGGCACTGAAACGAGGGGCAAAGATGAGCTGGTTCGTGTCGTACTACCGAACGACTGTTGGTAAAAAAGTCGTGATGGCAGTGACGGGAATTTTGTTATTCCTGTTCGTTTTGGGTCACATGGCAGGCAATCTCCAGATTTTTATAGGCAAAGACCAGCTTAATGCATACGCTGCCGCACTACATTCCCAGTCGTTTGCGCCGATTCTGTGGACTGTGCGAGTGGTCATGGGGCTTTCGTTGATTTTGCATGTAGTTGCATCTATCCAGTTGACCGTTCACAGTTGGAATAGCCGTCCACAAAAGTACGCCAAGATTCGCTATCGTGAAGCAAATATAGCGGCCAGAACGATGATTTTATCCGGTCCCATCATCGCCTTTTTTCTGATTTATCACATTCTTCAGCTGACAACGGGGAACATCCAGCCTAGTGGCGAGTTTGCCCTTCAAGCAAGCGGCGCTCCAGATGCATACACCAATGTTGTCGCAGGGTTTAAGGTGTGGTGGGTATCCTTGGGATACATCGTGGCTGTGATTTTGCTTGGCTTTCACTTTTATCATGGCCTTTGGTCATGGACTCAGACCCTTGGATGGGATCATCCAAAGTGGAACGGCGTGCGTCGAGGCCTGGCCACGTTTTTTTGTGTGGCCATCGTAATTGGAGACATTGCAATCCCACTGGCCGTTTTGGCTGGCTGGATCAAATAAGGGGGCTCATAATGCTGAAACTTGATTCAAGAATTCCATCGGGGCCCATCGAAGGCAAGTGGAGCAAACGCCTTCAAGAAGTCGAACTTGTCAGCCCTGCAAACAAACGCAAACTGTCAATCATCGTGGTTGGCACAGGCCTGGCCGGAGCATCTGCCGCTGCGTCTTTAAGCGAGCTTGGCTATAAAGTCAGTGTTTTCACCTACAACGACAGCGCCAGACGCGCCCACAGCATTGCAGCCCAAGGTGGCATTAACGCCGCCAAGAATTATCAAAACGATAATGACAGCGTGTATCGCTTGTTTTATGAAACGGTGAAAGGCGGCGATTTCAGGGCCAGAGAGGCCAACGTCTACCGTTTGGCCGAGCTTTCAAACGTGATAATCGACCAGTGTGTCGCCCAAGGCGTGCCGTTTGCGCGTGAATATTGTGGACAACTGGCCAATCGCTCGTTTGGCGGTGCCCTTGTCTCTAGGACCTTCTATGCCAGAGGCCAAACTGGGCAGCAGCTTTTACTGGGCGCCTATTCTGCCTTGATGAAAGAGGTGGGCCGAGGCTCATGCAGGATGCACAACAGGATGGAAATGATAGACCTCGTAGTTGTCGATGGACGAGCAAGGGGAATCATCACAAGGGACCTAGTGACTGGGCAGATTGAATCGCACGTGGCAGACGCCGTGCTCTTGTGCACAGGTGGATATGCCAACGTCTTTTTTCTGTCAACTAACGCCAAGCACTGTAACGCCACCGCCATCTGGCGTGCTTACAAGCGTGGGGCTGGCTTTGCAAACCCATGTTTCACCCAAATCCACCCAACCTGCATCCCACAGGCCGGAAATTACCAGTCAAAACTGACGTTGATGTCAGAATCCCTGCGAAACGACGGCAGAATCTGGGTTCCCAAGGCGGTTGGAGACGAAAGAAACGCCGTTGACATTCCGGATAACGAACGAGACTACTATCTGGAGCGAATCTACCCGGCTTTTGGCAACCTTGCCCCAAGGGACATCTCCAGCAGGGCCGCCAAGCGAATGTGCGACGAAGGACGAGGCGTAGGTCCCGGAAAACGTGGCGTGTACCTGGACTTTTCCGACAGCATCGCTCGCCTGGGGCGTAACGTCATTGAAGAGCGTTACGGCAACCTGTTTGAGATGTACAACCGCATCACAGGTGAAGACCCATACAGCTCGCCAATGCGCATCTACCCTGCCCCTCACTACACGATGGGAGGGCTGTGGGTGGATTATGACTTGATGAGTAATATTCCGGGGTTATTTGTCCTTGGCGAGGCAAACTTCAGTGACCATGGAGCAAACCGTTTGGGTGCTTCGGCCTTGATGCAAGGCTTGGCTGATGGTTACTTCGTGATTCCAAACACCATCGGCGATTACTTTGCAAATACAAGGCTTTCCCCTGTGGATGCGAACCACGAAGAGTTTAAGGCAGCCGCAAATCAGGCCCACGTTTTCATTGATAAGCTTTTATCTATCAATGGTTCAAGGACTGTGGACCAGTACCATCGCGACTTGGGAATGACCATGCTTGAACACTGTGGGATGTCTAGGACAAAAGAAAGCCTGATAACTGCAATGAAAACAATAGGTGAGCTGCGTGAGCGCTTTTGGCAGGACGTGAAAGTTTCAGGCGAAGCTTGCGACATCAATCAGGAATTGGAAAAGGCTGTGCGAGTCGCAGACTATTTTGAGCTTGCAGAATTGGTATGCCGAGATGCCTTGGAACGTGAGGAATCGTGTGGAGGACACTTCAGGCTGGAACATCAGACTCCTGAAGGTGAAACTCTTCGAGACGATGAAAATTTTACCCACGTGGCCGTTTGGGAACACCAAGAACAAGGCCCTGCAATCAGAAACGTTGAACCTTTAGTTTTTGAAACAGTTAAGCTCGCACAAAGGAGCTACAAATGAACTTAACGCTCAATATATGGCGCCAAAAGGGCAACAAGGGAAAATTTGTGAAATATCAGGCAAAAGACGTGTCTGAGCACATGTCCTTTCTGGAGATGCTTGACGTGCTGAATCAGGAGCTGATCCTGAAGGGCGAAGAGCCTGTCCACTTTGACCATGACTGTCGTGAAGGCATCTGTGGCACGTGTGGAATGGTGATTAACGGCCTGCCACATGGTCCACTGAAAGGCACCACGGTTTGCCAATTACACATGCGACACTTTAAAGACGGTCAGGAAATCTGGATTGAACCTTGGCGCAGTCGCGGCTTTCCCATCCTGAAGGACTTGATGACTGACAAGTCCGCGTTGGACCGCATCATCCAATCTGGTGGTTTCATTACCGTGCGCACTGGCCAAGCGGCCAAGGCTGAAGCGATTCCAGTTCCCAAAAGTGACGCTGAATTATCCATGGACGCCGCCGAGTGTATCGGATGCGGCGCGTGTGTGGCCTCATGCCCCAACGGTTCGGCGATGCTGTTCGTCGCGGCCAAGATCACCCACCTTGGGTTTTTACCCCAAGGCCAGCCAGAACGCATGCAAAGGGCCATCAACATGATCACGAAGGCCGAGGAAGAAGGGTTTGGATTTTGTTCAAACTACGCGGAATGTGAGGCTGTTTGCCCAAAAAACATCAGCATCAGCACTATCGCCCGTGCAAACAGGGATTTTATTCGGGCCTCCTTTGGTTATGGTGCTGGAAAAGGTGGCAAGGCTTTATGAACAGGCCACTATCTGTTTTGAAGCGAATTAGGATTTAAAAAAGGAAATCTTGAATAGGAATCTTTAAACAGGACAGAAAATTGGCAACACCAATCCAAGATCGTTTAGTAGTTGCAGTTGCCTCGTCTGCCATCTTCGATCTAAGTGAATCAGACAAGGTTTACCGGGATCAGGGCACCGAGGAATATCGAAAGTTCCAGTGGGAAAACCGCAATAAACCGCTGGCTTCCGGCGTGGCCATGCCCTTTGTCAGGCGGCTTTTATCTTTAAACGACAGGTTTGTCGATGACCAACCAGTCGAGGTTGTGCTGATTTCCAAAAACTCGCCTGAAACTGGGCTGCGAGTCTACAAGGCCATAACGGAACACAGGCTTCCCATCACAAGGGCTGGATTTACCAACGGTCAGTCACCATGGCGCTGGCTTAACGGTTTTGGAGCCAGCCTGTTTCTTTCCGCAGAGGCGCAAGACGTGGCCCAGGCCATAAGTGCAGGCCACGCGGCTGGAACGGTTTTATCGTCAGGTTGCGTGGATGACCCAAACGACAAGGAATTAAGGATTGCCTTTGATTTTGATGGCGTTTTGGTTGATGACGAGGCCGAGCGAATCTATAAATCTGGGGGACTTGAGGCATTTCACGCGTTTGAAAGGCAAAGGGCTACACAGCCTTTACAACCTGGTCCACTTGGAGACTTTTTCAAGCGCCTCGGCCACCTTCAAAAGCGCCTACGCTCATTACCACCATCAGATGGGCCAACCTTAAGGCTGGCGTTAATCACTGCACGCAACGCGGCGGCCATCGAGCGGTGCATTTTCACCCTTAAAGAATGGGACGTTGAACTGGATGACACGCTATTCCTGGGAGGCATGGAAAAGGCCCGTTTCCTATCAGAACTACGCCCCCACATCTTTTTCGACGACCAACCAATCCACCTAGAATCAGCAAAATCCATAGCCCCAGCCGTCCACATCCCCTTCGGAATCGCAAACGTGCCCTGACCCCGTCCCTGTCCCTGACCCCGCCCCTGTCCCTGACCCCGCCCCTGTCCCTGACCCCGTCCCTGTCCCTGACCCCGTCCCCCAAATCTTGGGTTATAATACGCGCCGCTTTACTAACCCGTGCGAGGAAACCTTGTTCGACGATACTCCGCGCCGCAAAATGGAAGAACTGTTTTCACGGATTGCAGCACCTGAGTGCGATTCGCTGGAAGCGCTGACCGAGCTAGTCTCTCTGATCCGCCCGATTAGAAAGGGCGACTTTGGTCACGCTGAGGCCATGCTCAAGACCTTGACGCAATTGATCCAGGAAGAGCCTGAATTTGCACGTGTTTTTCGCGAATTCATCCAAGACATTCTTTCGAAAGGAAACCACCTGACGCTGTATGTTGACGCTGGTATTTTTTCAAATACTGGGTTTGTTGGTGAGATTCGCAGCCGCATATCGCACAAGATACTGCCAGAAGTGCCGCGCCCCGATAATCTGCAAGACATCATAGGAATCCTGTTTGAAAAACCAAGTGATGGCGACTGGGTAAATGCTGTTAAGGATGAAACTTTTTTGTCACTTCTAAGTAGCATGATTGATGAAGACTTAAGGAGAAGAGGTAAGTTGCCCCATGCAATTAGCCAGATCCTTGAAGCCTTACAAATCCTGTCCTATCGGATTTCTTCTCTTGGCCTTGAGCCTGAGCTTGTTCGAGTTGATCCCAGCCTTGCCCACTTTGCGTCTCCGTTTTTGGCCCAAAACGTTGAAATGCTGTCCTTTATCGCATCCTACCAACAAACTTGGGGTGATGAAGAAGCAAACTCTGATGACAAGCACATGCACGTCCTTTTGGACCAGTGTCGGTCTGTTATGGCGCGTGTCAAAAAATTGGCGTCTAACAATGGAACAAGCATCAATCTGACCTTTAACTTGGTGCGCCTGAAGCAGCACATTGACAGGGCTGAGATGCTGTTGCACATCTTGGAAGCGATCCACGATGCGCCATCAAAAACTGCGGTTTTCCCGTATATCGTTAAATTGTTTAAACAACTGGTGATGGCAGAGTGCCGCAAAAATGACTTGACTCACTATGTCAGGCAAAACATATCGATCATTGCGCTACGAATCGCGGACCACTCGGGCAAAAAGGGCGAGCACTATATTTCATCCAGTCGTAGTGAGTACTTTGCGATGGCAAAGTCCGCGCTTTTGGGTGGATTAATAATCTGCTTCATGTCGGCTTTTAAAATTCTGCTGTCGTATCTGCATGCACCGCCGCTTACAGAGGCGTTGCTGTTTTGCCTGAACTACGGGCTTGGCTTTGTTTTCATTCATATTATTGGTGGGACTGTAGCATCCAAACAGCCGGCAATGACGGCCAACGCGATTGCTGGCACGATTGGGGATAGTACTGGCAAAGGGCGAGACCTTGAGGCGTTGACAACCTTAGTTGCTAGGACTTCTAGGTCTCAACTTGTCGCAATCATTGGGAATATTGGCGTTGCAATGCCGCTTGCAATGATAATTTCGGCAATATCCTACGCGGTCTTTGGCTTGCATATTGCTACGCCAGCGAAGGCTACTGCTTTGTTGAAAGAGACTCATCCGTTGTTGAGTGGAGCAGTTTTTTATGCTGGTATAGCTGGTTTTTGGCTGTTTTTATCGGGCCTTATAGGTGGCTATTACGATAATGTTGCCGCTTATTCGAACATTTCCCAGCGTATTCAATCAGCAAAGTGGATAAGGCGGGTTTTGGGGGCTAGGTTGCAAAAAGAGGTTGCACAATACATCCATGGGAACCTTGGGGCTTTGATAAGTAACTTTGCCTTTGGATTTATGCTTGGTGGTTCATACGCGATTGGGTCGCTTTTTGGAATTCCTTTTGATATTAGACACATTGCTTTTTCGTCGGCGTTTGTTGGTTTTGGGGTGGCTGGTAAGGGGATGACGCCTGCGTGGGGCGAGTTGCTGCCAGCGTTTGTGGGTGTGGGTCTGATTGGCTTTATGAACGTGGCTGTCAGTTTCACGTTGGCATTGATGGTTGCACTAAGGGCTAGGCAGGTTTCCTTTGCTCAACGTAGGCAGTTGCTTGCTAGCATAGCCAAGAGGCTGAAAGAAAGGCCCCGCGACTTTTTCCTGCCGCCCAAGGTCCAGTAACCACCGCCCCTGCCCCTGTTCCTGATCCTGGCCCTGCTAACAAGCACGTTATGGCTCCTGATTGTTTGTTCTTTTTGGCGTTTTATCTCTTCGTTACAGTTTAAAAACATGTCCGGGGGCATCCTTCCGGGCCCAAAATCTCCCGTAGCCACCCCGACTGTCTCTTAGTGACATCGTCCGGGCGAAATATACGATTGCTAACGTGTACATTCATCCTTTTGGCCCGGACGGAGTGCTGCGCACTCTTCAAGTCAGCTAAGTAGCCCCCAAAATCACCGCCATAATCGCGAGCCGGCCGTCGATACAGGCTCATCTGCGGCGTTGCCTTCGCCAATTTGAGACTCGATGTACAGTCAAGTACACCTTCACTCAAATTGGCAAAGGCGCCTTGCATATGAACCTGTCTCGCCAGCCTTCGTCATCGACTAGACGGTGATTTTGGGGGCGACGTCGGGTCCCGGCAACTCCCGATAGCGCCCTCCAGGATTGCCCCCGGACCATGTTGCTGGGTGCCCTCTCGACCTCCTTTTAGCTCCAAATCGTGCTTAGCAGCGCAATCGCCTCCCTGATCCTGTCCCTGATCCTGTCCCTGATCCTGACCCTAGCCCTGTTCCCAGCCCCTGTCCCTGTCCCCGCCCGTCTTTTTAATGGAGAATTTTCACCGAGTAGAGTAAATTACCGAGCGATGAATTCGGCTGACCACAATCCAATTCTGTCTGACAAGCGTTTTTACGGGATCTTTACGATTCTATCCGTGCTGACCCTGTTGCCGCTTTGGTGGTACCGAATCATTCCCATGCAGGATATTTGGCAACACCTGGCTTTGGTAGACATTATTCACAACTATAATGCCCCCGGCTCGGTGTATCCTGAGTACTTTATCCTTCCAAGTACACCTAAGCCCAATCTCTTGTACTACTACTTGACCCATTGGATTGGGCTGCTAACTGGCAGTCTTGAGATTGCCAACAAGATGGTGCTGTCCCTCTATGTGCTTGGGTTGCCATGGGCTTATCTGTTTTTCCTGCGCTCTTTTGACCGCAGCAAATGGCTAGCACTTTTTTCCTTCCCATTTGTTTATAGCGCCATGTTTTCCTATGGCTTTGCCGCCTTCGTGCTTGCGACTCCAATGTTCTTTTTAGCCGTGGGCGCCTACAGAAGATTTATTTGCTCGGATGAAGACGCCCCCCCTTATCATTGGGGAATCATGGCCTCGGCCATACTGTTGTTAATCTTTTTTACTCACGCACACGTTTTTTTGCTAACCGGTTTTGTATGTGGCCTCTTGTTCCTTATGCATCGCAAAGGACCATGGCGGATGCTCCTTAACTTAGCACCGTTTGCGCCTGCTTTGGCCTTCTTTTTACCTTGGTTTGTTGTTTACTTTATTGAAGGCACCCCATCCAGTTCTGGGATGCACTTTGGCAAGATCACCGAACTGTTCGGTGGCCGATTTTATAAACCGAGCCAAGTGCTGAACTCATTTTTCTTTTACCTGGGCGACTATTTCAGACGTGAAGCAGACGACGCACTTTTTCTGTTACTGATGCTTACAGCCTTGATTTTGCTGATTGTTAGGCCCGCCCCTCAATTCCCCAAGGATAGTAAACAAAAACTGAAATATGTTGACCTTGAGATTATCACGGTGCTTTTAGCCATCACAGTTATCATTTTCCCCCAGCACATTAAAGCTCAGGCGATCGTTTCGATGCGACACCTGGGATTCACCCTACTTTGCTTCTTTGGTTGGCTTGGCTTTGATGGCGTAATCAAACGTATAACAGTCCCGGCTGTTATAGTGCTGATTGCCCTGCACCTGGGTGGACTAGGCAATATTTTCCACGGCTTTCATCGTTTTCAGAAAGAAATGGATAACTATCCATCACTTTTTGAGCATGTTGAGCCTGGTAAACGCCTACTAAAGATTACCTATAATCAGGAAAGCAAAGTTGTAAATCACGGGGCATACTGGCACATGCACTTCTTTTATACGCTCACCAAAGGCGGGATATCTGATATCAGATTTGCAGAATACCCCCACAATCCAATCCAATATAAACCTGACATGGTGCCACCTTCCCCAGACCCCGAGTTCTACCACACCCCTGGTTGGCGGTATTTCGAGTATGTGCTGACACGAAAATCGTCGAAACCTGCGCTTGAAAAAGTGGAAAAAGAGCTCGAATTAGTCAGCGAGGTCAATGACTGGGTGCTGTACCGAACGGTTAGTTGGCCAAAACCACGTGAAGGAGAGTTTGCCACCATTGCAAAACCTCGAAAAGACATGTTTAATTAGTAGACGCCATCACGAAAGGCCGTGGCGGCGATAAGCCACTTGATTTTAGGAGGTTCTGACCATGAAAATCATCAAGGGCAGTTTGGTATTGGTAATGATTTCAGGCCTTGTACTGCTTGGATGTGAATCCGGCGGCACTGGTCCCGCAATGTCTGATGCAGTTGGGGACACGCAGGATGAACTAGGCTCAGACACTGACATGCTCGACGAAGACACCGTCGACCAAGAGGCAACTGAGCGCCCTGACACTGAAGGGCCTGATGGTGAAGGAGATATTACCATCGACATCGTTCCAGGCGGCTTCTTGGCTCCATGTTCGGAAAACCAAGACTGCGACAGCGGATTTTGTGTCGAAGGGCCAAATGGCAACATTTGTACCCAGACTTGCATGTTTGGGGAATGCCCTCCAGATTTTCTGTGCGCAGGCATTGTAAACACTTATCCTGACGTGGTTTTTGTGTGCCTTCCCAAATTCAGCCGAGTATGCCAACCATGCACCACAGACACCCAGTGTGGCGGTGGTAAGTGCATTGCCATGGGCGACGGTAACTACTGCTCAGTTCCCTGTCAGGTTGGTGGCGATGCCTGTCCAGCTCCCTACGAGTGCGTAGCGGCCGACCCCAACGACGAGAATTCCGGCGGCTTCTGTGTCCCACCAAGTGGCACCTGTGAATGTCGAACTAACGATGCTGGGGTGAAACGCTTTTGTGAAATCACCAACTCGATTGGGACTTGCTTTGGATATGAAACCTGTGACCCAGCAGTTGGATTTGTAAACTGCGACGCTAGGACTCCTGCTGAAGAAGAATGTAACGGCATCGACGACGATTGCAATGGCATCCCAGACGACGGTTTATCCGACGGTGAACCTTGTGAAAACACAAATGAATTTGGTTCTTGCCGTGGAACACAAGTCTGTATGGGACCACTTGGATGGACCTGTACCGCTGCGACACCGGCCGAGGAAGTCTGTGATGGTATCGACAACGACTGCAATGGTGAAATTGATGACCCGTTTAAAGTCGATGGCAAATACGGCACGCTAGAGCACTGTGGAGCATGTAATCGTTCTTGTTTGGAGATTTTCCCCAACGCGACACCAGGCTGCGACTTAAGTAAAGAAGTCCCAAGATGCGTTGTTGTTGAATGTGATCCTGGCTACTACAGATTGAATGATTACCAGTGTATTCCACTGACCTCAGTACTTTGTTCCTCGTGTGTTATTGACGATGACTGCATAATCGAAGGAGCCAGATGCATCCCAATTGGTGATGGAGGAAACTTCTGCGGCCAGCCCTGCTCTGGGGACATCGATTGTCCAACCGGATATAACTGCCTGCCAGCCGAGGGCGGACCAGACCAATGTCAACCGACCTCTGGGAGCTGCGCATGTACTGGAGATACCAGCATTTCCAGAGGCTGCTCTGTTACATATCAGGATCCCCTAAATCCAACCGCCCCATCCTACACCTGTTTTGGTGTCCAACGCTGCCAGGAAGAGGGCTGGGGACCATGCGAACTGCCAGCTGAGATATGTGACGGGCTTGACAACAACTGCAACGGCCAGATTGACGAAGGTTTCCTGGATCCAATTTCTGGAAAGTATGTTGATGACGAAAACTGTGGAGTTTGCGGCAACAACTGTGCTGCCAACCAAGTCATAAATGGCTACGGAGTCTGTGACTCCAGCAAGGTCATTCCTGACTGTAAAGTCGTGTGTAATCAAGGCTTCTTTGACGTGGATGGCAACCCAGGTAATGGCTGTGAGTGCGAATTCATCTCGGATTATGACCCACCAGGAGGCGGAGACGACAACTGCGATGGCATTGACGGCTCCGTTGATTCCGGGATCTTCGTGGCAAAGTGGGGAACTATTGGTGCTACTGGAACCATTGAAGACCCGCTGCTTAACATCCAGTCAGCTATCGACTTTGCCGTCAGCAGTCCTGACCGCAAGGAAGTCTATGTGGCCACCGGTGTTTACACCGAATCCCTTGAAATCAAAGCTGGAGTCGGAATTTTTGGCGGCTACTCCGCTGACTTCCGTGTTCGCGAGCCAATCGCTTATGAAACGGTCGTCTTTGGCTCGGTACCAACAGTAGCACTGCCTGGAGCTATTACAGCTATAGGCATTTCAGGGCCAGAAACCAAGATCGACGGTTTTGTCGTGTTTGGCTACACAAGCCGAGGTTCAGGAGCGAACTCGATCGGCGTTTATGTTCGAGACTGTGACAATTCATTGACCATATCAAACAGCCGGATAGTTGGCGGAGATGGTGGAAATGGTCTGCCTGGAACTGTTGGCGCATCAGGCTTACAAGGCAAAAATGGAGCGCCAGGAAAGGATGCCTACGATATCAACCAAGTTAACTGCAGCAACGCCCAATGGTCACCTGGAGGTGCTGGCGGGGCCCACCAGTGTGGTGGTGTAGACGTCTCTGGTGGCGACGGTGGAACCGCCATTTGCCCGGATTTCGATGAATCGACTACAGGCTGTGCAAAATCTTCCACTTCACAAACCAGAAAGCCCGAAGAAACTGGAAAAGACGGCAAAAATAACGGCGGCACCGGTGGGATTGCTGGTCTTGACGCCATCATCAACAGAAGCTGCTCGTACTCTGGCGCTTGTGGCACCTGTTCTGTGCCTTCTGCTTCTAAACAGGGCGGCCCTGGAGCACCTGGAAATGACGGTAATGCTGGTGCTGGTGGGCTTAGATGCGCTGACCCATCGGGGACAGTCAGTGGTGGCCTGTGGCAACCTAGCCCCAGTGGTAATGGAGCTGCAGGTAGTCACGGAGCTGGCGGCGGTGGTGGTGGAGCGGCTGGCGGCGTTGAGACACTGAACTGTTCTGGTACGTTTTACAACCGCGGTCACACCGATATTGGCGGCTCTGGGGGCGGTGGTGGTTCTGGAGGCTGTGGCGCTATGGGTGGCGTAGCCGGAGCGTCAGGCGGCGGGTCCTTTGCAGTCTTTGTGGTGTTCCAAGCTACCCCCGCATCGGTACCAGTCATCAGGGACCTAGTCATTCTCCCAGGCCAAGGTGGCCATGGTGGTAATGGAGGACCTGGTGGCGTTGGCGGTAAAGGTGGTGCTGGTGGCCTTGGAGGTAAGGATGGAGCAGGCCAAGACATCATGTTCTGTACATCCGAGGGTGGCGCAGGGGCAAACGGCGGCGCTGGCGGCCATGGTGGTGGCGGCGCTGGCGGCTGTGGTGGCCCCTCCTACGGCCTGTTTGTACACGGTGCTGATGCCGGCCTGATCAATGGCTACAAAACTGCCGGCCTGACCTTCCAGGGTACTGGTTCTGGCGGAATCGGTGGAATCGGCGGTATTTCCTTTGGAAACGCAGGCCAAGACGGTGCTGCAGGCCAAGCTGCTGAATACAACTTCTAAGCCCTACGCCCAACCTTAAAGCTCATATATTTTCAGATTATCGAAATAGACTTTTGAGGCCCAATTGTTAAATCCAAAAATGGACCCACGGATTGGCTTTGGATCTTTGTATTGCAGGACAAACTGGCCATCAACATACCAGCGCAACGTATCGTCATTACGAATTGCCATAAAATGGTGAACCTTTCCAATTTCGACTGATGCGTCGGCCTCTTTGCGGTCCTCACCGTGTTCATCAAGACGGGCAATAATACTGACGCTGTTGTTCCAACCACCAAGAATCGCTATGTAACCGGTTTGATGCCTTGATTCAGTGTTAAAAATCTCAAATTTCAGGTCTCCATCCTTGCTTTCAGACCTAGCGTCAAATTCAACACGTACCCTATCTGGTAGGGTTTTACTTAACCATATGCCTTCGTTACGGTCCCCTTGCACGTGCAGAGCTCCATCAACGATACGCCACTTTCCCGAACGCTGCAGCCAGTCATCACCGATCTCTTCACGCTCAAAATCATCGCTAAAAACTAGCGTACCGCCTGTCAGGCCACGGTCCGGTTTTGGAGCTGGCTGACTGCTGCAACTGACCAAAAAAGCAACACATACAAGCAGCAGCAGAGATCTAGTCATCATCATCGTCATCATCTTCCTCCAACATCTCGGACGAGATAATTACAGGCGCCTCTTTGGCCTGAACCTCAAGCATGTCCTTTAAAATCACCTTCTCGTCATAGGCGTCACGTAATCGTTTTGCTAAGATTAAGACCAGCTGTCGCAACAATTTGGTCGAAACTGCAGGATACTGATTGGCAATGGAATCAAACAGTTTTTTGGTCAGCACAAACAATTCTGTACGTTCCACCGCGACAGCTGAAACCAAGCGAGGCCGCTCTTCAAACAGGGACAGCTCGCCAAAATATGTTCCGGTGCCAAACCGCTGACCAGGCTTGTCTCCGTTTCGAATCTCGACGGCGCCTGACACAATTGCATACATCCCATCAGCGATTTCACCAACAGTAAACAGCTCATCGCCTGGGTTCAAAAGACGGTGTTCACAGGCGGAAATCAGGCGCAAAAACTCTGAAAATTCCAGTTCCGAGAACAAAGGAATCGCCCTAATTCGATTGTTTTTCAAATTTACAGTATCTGCATCGGCGCTGATAGCAGAAACGTCTATTCCTAGGACGGTAATATTGTCAGAACCTCCCGAATTTAAAGCGAATTTTAGAAGCCGCTCGACCGTATTCTGCAGATTTTGGTCTGTTATGATTTTGTTTAGTAAGTCGTCATCCAGATATGAATGTAACCCGTCTGAACAGATGATGATGCGATCACCAGGCAAAAGGGGCATCTCCAAGACATCGGCCTCTACCACACCTCGGACGCCAAGGGCCCTTGTGACAACGTTTTTCATTGGGAAACGTGCGGCAGCCTGCCTAGTCAATCGCCCCTGACGAATCAATTCAAAAACCAACGAGTGGTCCTCAGTTAAGGTCAACACATCGTGATTTCGAATCAAATAGGCTCGACTGTCACCTATATGAGCCAAAAACAGCCGGTCCCCAGCTGTTAAAGCCACCACGACCGTCGTGCCCATCCCTTCTAACTTGGGCTCAAATTCCGCACGTTCGGCAATCTGGTCATTTGCAAAGCGAATCGCCTCGTTCAACAAACGCAAAACTTTGCGTCGAGCCAAGGGGGTAGGCTCGGCCACAAGATCGTCTAGTAGCGCTTTGCGTTCCCAGATATAGTTGGCAACACCATTACAGGCAAATTCACTTGCAACCGCCCCTCCATGGTGCCCCCCCATGCCATCAGCGACAATAAAGAGCCCTAATTCGGCGCAAACTGTGAAACAATCTTCATTGTTTGGTCTAACTTTGCCTACGTCGGTCAGTGCCCAAAAGTCAGTTTTCAAAGGCCACCCCCTTGGCCAAAGCTAAAACACAATGCTTGATAAATCAGGGATTTATCTGCATCCAGTGGGAGACATTCGCCCCAGTAAATTCAGCTATTAAATCAGCCATCCAGCGCGTCGCCACCTGCAATTCCGAGGCCAAAGAACTGGGCCCATACAAAAAGCCCAAAGCCTTCGTAGTCTTGTCACTAGTTTTTGTGGCCTGACAGTCTTTGACTGGATTGGCAAGAGGCCTATCAAGCGACGCTACTAGCAACAAATCCTGAAGCTCCATTTCCTGACCCGATGGATTAAAGACATAGGATTCCCCTTCCACACCAAAACGAACCTGATAAGTATTTGCGGCAGCCAACTCTAAGTCAATGATGGAAATAGGAAATTTTGAAACCAATGACACTAAATTGTTTATATCTGCAAGAACGTTGATTTGTGGAAAATTCCCTTCGCTAGCCGCACGAACCAGGTACTCCGAGGCAGGCTTACCTCTACCAGTCGGCTTATAGCGCCCGTGTCTAAGCATGTTTCGCACCGCAACCCGCCTAGCTTCGCCTTCTGGATCCTGCAAAGAAATCCCTTTAACCGCCTTTTCAATTTCTGCCAGCAGTTCCTTTGGCGACTGAGAGTTGACACACCCGTCGATCAACACAACCCCAACCGCAATCCCAGAGGCCTCTACTGTAACTTCTATCGAATCCTTAGACAATGTGGGCACCTAGCAGCTCCTTCGCGACAGAGACCTCTAATCCTACCATTCTTTCCACAAGATCGACCATTTCCGGTGTCATTCTCATTTAAATCAATTATCATCAATCGCTTTTGTCGGGGAATGCGATGGGGTGTTTATACATCATACTCCTGATTTTATGGCCAATTGCAGAACTGCACGTGCTTTATAGAGCTTCAATATCATTTGGGTTTCTGCCTGTATTCCTGGCCTTGGTAGTCTCTGCGATTGCAGGCAGCGCACTCATGAGCAGGCCAAAACGCGGTGCATTTGGAAGAGCCCGAGATATTTGGGCATTTGGAGTCCAACCGGGTAAGCAACTGCTTGCCACTACCGCTATTTGGATGGCTGGTCTTTTGCTGCTGATCCCAGGTTTTTTGTCTGACATTGTGGCTCTGTTATTGTTGATACCCTGGACCAGAGACTTGCTCTACTACTGGTTTATTGGCAGAAAAATCCAGAAAATCCAACATCATGAACGACCTGCGCCAGAGGACGTAGTCATTGATGTAGAGTGGGAAGAAGTTGATTGAATGGGAGGAAATAGAATGTCAAAAACGCTGAAACTAGGTGCAATCGCCATCACCATGTTATTTGCTGTAAATGCAGCCGCCCAAGCAAATGCGGCATCCAAGGCAAAAGCTGATGCAAGCAAAGAACAAAAGATTCGTACACTCCTTGACTTAGTTGGAGTTAGCAAACTTGGGGTTCAGGTTATGGACGCGATGCTTGACCAGTTCGAACAACTGCCGGATCTGCCCAAAGAATTCATCACTGAGTTTAAGAAGCTTGCAAAGCCGGAACAGCTGGTAGACATGATAGTTCCAATCTATTCCAGACATTTTGAAGAGGCTGATATAGACGGACTTATCGAGTTTTATAAAAGCCCTGTGGGGCAAAAATTTATCAAAGCCCAACCTCAGATGACCAAGGAGTCTATGGAGGCAGGACAGCAATGGGGCGAGATACTGGCCAGGCAGGTTTTACAAAAGTTGGAAACCACTAGATGACAGTAATTTGTGTACTTGGCCATGTCGCCAAGCGTACATAAGCCGCGCCATCTCATTGATTTTACAAGCTTTTTATACCCACAACTATTGCAAAGATTTACTTACTGTGCGATGATCCCGCCGCTTTGGGAGTGTAATTTTGATGGATCTAGTAAAAGCTCGTAAATTGCTTAAAGAATTACGGACTTTTACCCTCCAAGGCCGGTAGGTGTCCCGTCTGACGCCGCACTTTCAGGAGTTGTCAGCATGAATGGGTTTGCAGACAAGGTCAAAGCCGTTGTAACGATGGTTGCAGGCTTGGTCGTGGGACTGTTCATGGCAAAACCTGCCATGGCGGCAGATATTGCCACAGTCAAGGCACTTTGGTGGATAGCGCCGATCTCTTCAGTAATCGCGCTAGTAATGGCTTTTGTCTTTTATCGGATGATGAAAAAAGCTGATGAAGGCACTGACCTAATGAAGGAGATTGCCAAGGCAGTCCGTGAGGGGGCTTATGCATACCTTGGCCGTCAGTATCGAGTGGTCACCATCGTCTTTGTGGTCTTGTTGGTCATTTTGGCTGCTTTGGCCTTCGCGGGTGTCCAAAACCCGTTTGTACCAATCGCCTTTTTAACCGGCGGTTTCTTTTCTGGACTTGCCGGTTATCTTGGAATGAAAACCGCTACTTACGCCTCTAACCGTACCGCTCAGGGGGCTACAACTTCTCTAAACCGCGCACTGAAAGTGGCTTTCCGCTCTGGCGCAGTCATGGGTTTGGTTGTTGTTGGCCTTGGGTTGTTGGATATTGCCCTTTGGTACCTAGTGCTGGATAAGCTGGTCTATACCCCAACTCACATGGCTGAAGGTTGGAATTTCCTGGGCCTGACTTTTGTTCATCCCAACACAACACAGCATGAAAAACTGGTTGAAATTACCGTCACTATGCTGACCTTTGGAATGGGCGCCTCAACCCAGGCATTGTTTGCCCGAGTTGGCGGAGGTATCTATACCAAGGCCGCAGACGTTGGTGCAGACCTCGTTGGCAAGGTAGAAGCTGGAATCCCGGAAGACGACCCCAGAAACCCTGCAACAATCGCTGATAACGTTGGTGACAACGTTGGGGACGTCGCTGGTATGGGCGCTGACCTTTATGAATCCTATTGCGGTTCAATTTTGGCCACAGCAGCTCTTGGAGCCTCCCTACCCTTTGTTGACAAGAATATGAATCTTACCGCCGTTTTAGCCCCAATGACTGTGGCTGGAATCGGGACAATCCTGTCGATTATCGGCATTTTCTTTGTTCGCACCAAGGAAGAGGCCACCCAAAAGAACCTTCTGCGCGCTTTGCTTCTTGGAACGCTTGGGGCTTCCGTACTTATAGTGCCAGCCGTATGGTTTATGAGTTACTTGGGCGTAGTACCTGAGGGCGTTTGGATTTCTGTGGTTGCGGGTCTATTTGCCGGTGTAATCATTGGCCAAGCGACTGAATACTACACAAGCGACGAGTACGCTCCCACCAAGGGCATTGCAAGACAGGCCCAGATGGGACCTGCAACAACCATCATCGATGGTATCGCAGTCGGATTTATGTCTACTGGCATCCCCGTTTTGACTGTTATCGCGGCCATTTTGGTGGCTTTCTGGGCTCCTGGTGGCTTCCAGGAAGGCAAGTTTGCGTTTGGCCTGTACGGAGTTGGATTCGCTGCCGTTGGTATGCTGGCAACCCTTGGTATTACTTTGGCTACAGACGCCTTTGGTCCAATTGCTGACAACGCCGGTGGAAACGCACAAATGGCCAACCTGCCCAAAGAAGTGCGCCAGCGTACAGATGCTTTGGACTCGCTGGGTAACACCACCGCCGCAACCGGCAAGGGTTTTGCGATTGGTTCCGCAGCCTTGACCGCGTTGGCATTATTGGCCGGCTACATCGAAGAAGTCCGCATCTGGATATTTAGGGCGATCACTGATTCCCCCGATGGAACGTTTGTCAAAGGCGCCATCACTTTTGTCAAGGGTGCCACTGACAGAAGCCAAGGAATCATCAACATTTCTGAGGCTCAGATGTCTGACTTTATGGCGGCCTACGATGTCAGCTTGATGAATCCTGCTGTTATTTCAGGCCTTTTCCTTGGCTCAATGATGGTTTTCTTCTTTGCAGCTTTGACCATCAAGGCCGTTGGCCGTGCTGCTGGCTCCATGGTTGAAGAAGTTCGCCGCCAGTTCAAGGAAATGCCTGGAATCATGGATGGAAGCCAGAGACCAGACTACGCCCAGTGCGTTCTCATCTCCACCCGTGGCGCCCAGCGTGAGATGATTGTTCCCGCCATGTTGGCCATTGTCACCCCAATCGCCACTGGTCTAGTTTTCGGGGTGACCGGCGTTATGGGCCTTCTGATCGGCGGTCTATCTACCGGATTTGTAACAGCCATCATGCTGAACAACGCTGGTGGTGCATGGGACAACGCCAAGAAATTCATCGAAAGTGGCCAGTATGGTGGCAAGGGCTCTGAGGCCCACAAGGCAGGCGTCGTTGGCGACACCGTAGGCGACCCCTTTAAGGACACAACTGGTCCATCTTTGAACATCCTCATCAAGCTTATGTCAATGGTTTCCGTTGTTTTCGCGGGCCTGATCGTTGCCGCTGGTGGACTGTTCTAGGCTTGTTTTTGGACCTTTCCAAAATCCCTGCTGCAAATCAGCCGTTGATTTGGGACCTCACTAATACAAACTAAAACACACCAAGCTTTTTTAGCGCCTGGTCCATTTGTCCGGGCCAGTCCTTGTTTGCCAAGGGACTTGCTGGGCTTGGATGCAAGACTCTGCCAATTGTCATATTTGGTGTTTTTCCAAAGATATGACGGACCCTTGATTCGGCAAAGGCCCCGATTCCAATTGCAAATTCAGGATCAAACAATTCAATTGTGGCCTTCAGGGCGTAATCGCAAACAAGTTCCAGGGGAGTTCTTTCATCAACTGGCAACTTATCTGGAGTTCGATTTCTGCCAGATTCTTCCATCATTACCAGAGGGCACCAGTTAACAACAAAAAAATCCTTGAAAAAGGCCTGTGGAGTCACGAACTTTTCCTTGGCCCAACCCCACAATCTGGCACCTGAAACTTCAGAACGTTTACATTCAAAACCCTGGATCTGGCGCTTGGGATGCTCGTTCTTCGGTTTATCAATAGGGGCAGAAATTTCCAACCAATCCCTGACCAGCCCGACTTCTCCAAAAGGCACTCCAACTTGAGCCATACCAAAAGGACCTGGGTTCATTCCAACCAAGATGACGCGTCTGTTTCCTTGGCCATACTTAGAGCAGTACAAATCCCAAGAAGCTCTGGCATATTCAAGTGGCTGGTACACGTGGGTAACAGGCGGACCAAATTTAAGGCCCGACAGGTCGTAAACAAGCTGATCGGTAATATTTTTAAGTTCCAGGACGGTGTCTTTCACAGGGGACAGCTCCCGTTGGTGATCGAGGGGAATATAGCAGGGGAAGGGGAAAGAGGACAGGGGCGGGAGCCGCTCAGCTACAGCCCCTCCATCCAGCACACCCGCAGGCTCTTGTCTGCCTCCCTCCTATTTCCGAACCTCTTTGGATCATTAAAGAATTCCAACCCAGCCTCAGTTTGACCAATAATCTTACAATCAAGTTTATCGCAATAATCTAGGCCTTCTAACAAACAATCCAATCCCAGGTAAACGAGCCTTTCATCGCAGATACAATCAAGCATAGGCCTCAACTTAGTGATCTCCCCCGGATTACTAGCATCAATACCCAATGGAACACGAAAGGCCATGTCCTGGCGCATGATTATCACATCCAGCTTGGCTTTATTGGCTGGCACAGTATGGTCGCCGATAATCTCATTGGAAACTATTGGCGCTACCAAACAGGTGTCTGGGTCAGCTCTAAGCAGACTTCCTATGTATTTCGCCTCGATCGAATTGTCTTCCAAGGTTATGGCAGGAGTCGCAAACTTCCGTTTCCAAGTCGCCCCTTCAGGGGCAAGACCGTGTAATGTCAATATTATTGATAAAGTCAGCAATCCAGAAGCTACTGGCAAACACAAATGCTTGTGCCTGCCTAGATACTGGATGCCTAACAAAACCCCAACAGGAACCATAGGAGCAACAAGCCTGACAAACTCGTATTCCGAGTGGCCCAGATATCTGTACCAATTCGCGGACATAAGTGCGATGAATCCCAGTCCAATACCCCAGGAAGCCAACGGCCTTACAAAGGCAGTCAACATCCCCAATCCAATCAACGCGATAGCAGCAATAGAAAGCCATGAAGCCAGTTTAATCAAGCCAAGAAAGAAGCCTCCCCAAAAGACGGTAGCCATCATGAAGGGGAAATAGACCAAGGTCCTTGGCTTATCGAAAAACCATAAGGGCAGATACACAACTATAACTGAAAGACTAACGACAAGTACAACGCTAAGTACGACGATAATCGCGCCAACAGGCTGAGCTACTAGGTTTTTGTACGCGCTAACTATCTTGGCAGACGTGGATTCCCAAAACGATTCAGGAGATTGGCCTTTCGACCATGAAATTAAAACCAATAGATTGGGAATAACCCACAGCGCCAGTGTTTCAACACGCAGTTCGGACAAAAACCACTGAAAAATCAGAGCAGAAACAGCAGCAAAACGGCCGGTCCAATCTTTTCCATCACTGGACCAAACCTTGTGAAAGGCTAAAAAAATCAATGGCGTTGCAAAGGACGCTGCACCAATTGGATGGTCTGAAACCAGATACTGGAATATACCGCTACTAAAAACTATGGATGCAGCGCCAACCAAAGACAGGAAGTAGCCTGCCCCTAGGACGACTCCAGCGGACACCAGCAATGGAATGGCCATCGCCATTAGCACCGTCGTCATTCTGGCATATACAAAAACAGGAGGTAGGACCTCTTGCCCAGTAAAGGCGAGTGTCAATCTGAACAATGCTGTCCTGGCCTTCTCGGAATGAAACAGTGAAAAAATCTGAGTGATGTTTCTGCCGGAATTACCTTCCAATGGCAGTGAAAACCAGGTCAACAACCAATCTTCCGGAATCATCAAGGCAGCAATCCCAAAGGCGACTGTAAGGCCAAGGACAATCCACGGTTTAAAATTGCCTTTGCCGGGCTTGTAGGCAAGCACAAGTGAAACAAAGCCAATTAACAGCAGCAACAAGCCGAAAATGGTCCCAAGCCAGTGACTATATGAAGCAAAGAAAATGGCTTGGCTGTCGGGATACACGGTCTGAATAGAATTCATCAATTCGTTGCCAGATTCCTGGATACTGGGCCCAAAACCATGAAGTTCACACAACTCAGAGCCAAAAACGCTGGCAGGAAGAAGAATCATGGTAAGCATCAGAAGTAGCCAGGGCATCAATAGACCAAGCAGGAGGTAGTCACAGGATATTTCACCATTCGAAATTGGTCAATTGTGAATGGGCGGGGACAGGGGCGGGGTCAGGGACAGGGACAGCTTTAGTCCGAGATTTTGGTAAATCGTGCTCGCAAAGGTGTCAAAAACTCCTTCTTGATTAGGTCAGATGTGGTTTTTTAGCGCTATCGAGATTGTTTTCCTTTGCCTTAACGCATAGAATCCCGACCGGGATAAGCTTGGTTTACCTTGGCTACATTACAAAAGTTGGGGGTTTAAATGAAAAAGTCAGTGGTTTTAATAATTGGCGCCTGCTTCATGCTTGCCTGCAGTGATGGCAAGGATGATCCTGTAGATCCAGGAGACTTGAAAGACAAGATCGAACTCTGCAGTGACAACATTGACAATGATGAAAATGGGTTAACTGACTGCGAAGACACTATCAAATGCGGCGATGTACCCATTTGTAAGGACGGCAAGCGCGTCGAAGCTGAAAACACAAAAGAAATGTGCGAAGATGGCCACGATAATGACCTTGATGGAATGACAGACTGTGATGATCCAGACTGTGCTGAATTTGACTATTGTCAGGACAGAGAGGACGAGAACACACTGGAAAAGTGTCAGGACGGCATCGATAACGACAAGGATGGGAAAACAGACTGCGATGACCCAGACTGTGCTGAATTCGACCATTGCCAGACTACACCCATAGAGGAAGAAAACACGCTAGAAAAATGCCAGGATGGCATCGATAACGACAGGGATGGAAAAACGGACTGTGGGGACCCAGACTGTGCGGAATTTGACCATTGCAAGACCACAGAGGAAGAAAACACAAAAGAAAAGTGCCAAGACGGTATCGATAACGACAAAGACGGGAAAACAGACTGCGATGACCCGGACTGTGCTGAATTTGACCACTGTCAGATTACACCTGTAGAGGAAGAAAACACGCTGGAAAAGTGCCAGGACCTCATTGACAACGACAACGACGGCCTCACTGATTGCGAAGACCCCGATTGCGCTGAATTTGACCATTGCTCGGCCAAGATTGATAAAAAGGGCGAAAGCAGCCTAGCAGATTGTCAGGATGGCAAGGATAATGACAACGACGGTTTCACCGATTGTGAAGACATTGGCTGCGCCACTTACGAGTTTTGCGCTGGTCGCGAGATCGATGAAGAAACAACCGAGAAACAGTGCAAGGATGGAATAGATAATGATGGCGACGGTTTCACTGATTGTGAGGAAGCCGCCTGCCAAGGCTACGACTTTTGTGAAGACGAATGCCTATCAGATCCCTTTAAGTTTGTAAAAGATGACTGCCCCTGTAATGAGACACAGATGCCAGATGGTACGTGTGCCATCAACATTTCCAATAAAGAGGATTTTGTGGCTTATGCCCAAGATTACAGCAGAGATGCCATCCTCAAACTTGACATTGACTTGGGAAAAATCCCCGATTACACCCCCATTGGGACGGAGGAATCGTCCTTTGCAGGGAAGTTTTATGGAGGTGGTAAACGTATTAGCGGCGAGGTTCGCTGCGTTGCCGGCACCGTGTATTGCGGTCTTTTTGGTGTGGCAAATGGCGCCACATTTGAAGATATCGATGTCGCCGTAACACTAAGCAGCAATAATACCAACGTCTACAGCTACGTTGGTGGCCTTTTGGCATATGGAACAGATGTCACAATATCAAAAATAAAACTGCCAGCTAAAGTCTTGGCTAAAACCAGTGGAATCGGTACTAGTTATAAATGTAAAGCTGGCGCGGTTTCCGGCGCCCTGGCCGCCAAGATTGACCAAAATAGTGTTGTGAATGACATCGTTGCTACTGGCGCCTCTTCAGCACAGTCAAAAAGTAAAAACGAAGTAATTGCCGGAGGCGTTGTGGGCATACTTGAAGATTCCGAACTATCAAGGGTCACAACCGACAATTCCACGACTGCTTATCTTGAAGCAGGTTTTGATCCTTCCATGTCTGACGACGATTTTAAATGCCGTAACGTATTTGCAGGCGGTGTGGTGGGGCACTCGATCAATAGCGAAGTTAAGGACGTTAGATTCAACGGTGCTGTTAAAACGTACATCACCGACGCCAAGCTTGTGACTGCAGATCTTGCTTATGTCAGTTATGCAGATAGGAGTAACGCCCTTTTCGCTGGCGGAGCTATCGGCATCATGCAAGGAGGTTTAGCCTCCTATCTGCGTGGTAACGCCACTGTTGAAGCTGGCCCCGCAGATTCATCATACGCCCACAAGACAGCAGCTGGCGGTGTGGTCGGCTATGCGAATGAGGGTGTCACTGTGGAGTTTTCTTTGTTCAAAGGTAAGGTCCTTTCTAAAGCAGTTTTTCTTTTTGTAAACATGCATGGAGAGGTCGAAAGAAGTGATCGAAGGGTTTATGCAGGAGGCATCGTTGGAGAAGCCTTTGCGAATCATCCAAAGCACAACTGGCCAACTTGGAAGTTGACGCAACAATCATAGGTCAATGCCCTTATATGCAAGCGTCAGGCGGTATTGTGGGAAGAGGCGTGAATGTTGACGTGTCTAACGCTGTGGCGAAAGCGCAGTTCTTAAGCTATGCAGGTGCGCATGCCAAGGACAACATGATTGGTGGTCTTGTGGGGGACGCAACGAATATGCGCTTGGTCAACACTTATGCCAAGGCTGATGTCGTAGTACCTGAAGGAACGCAAGAAAATCCTGTAAATCCTCCCTTCGTTGGCGCTTTGGTGTCCAAGTCCGCGGGAGGTCACATGTACGACAGCTACTGGTCCCAAAAAGTCGCACCTGTGATTATCAGAACTCCAGAAGGTACCCTAGTGGACGTTACCTGCAAGGAATACAGTCTTGCGGGGGAGGGACCAAGTGCAAGACCAGTGGTTGCTAACTCTACTTTGCTGTCCTTACTGCGAAAGAATCTAGGTCTTGATGAAGGTGCAGTCTCGGTCAGTATTCCTTCAGCCGATTATTTGCCTTGGATCGAGAAGTCCGAGAGTGACGGCAAATGGCCCAAGCTGGATTTTGATACGAATACGCTGATCAACGTGGGGTTGTAGTTAGGGACAGGGGACGGGGGCAGGGACGGGGACAGGGACGGGGACAGGTTATCTTCTGACGATTACCACTTCTTCTTTAATAGCTTCAACCCGGCTTTGGCGGCGTCGATAAGCGGTTTTGTCGCTAGCGGCGCGCCTACCGCCCCTTTCATCCACTCGGCTGGAGTTAAACGGCCTTGAACGCACATGCGTTCCATCTCGGTTGCTAGGTTGCGCCCCTCAATCTGGGCCTCGATCTGAGCGTGAACCAAGTGGCCTATTGCATAGTCAGGAAGATAAAGACCATACACAATCATGTGGCTGTAAATGGCCAAAATCGGCGAATCCTTGACGCCAATCACCGGTGCAAAATACTTGTTCCAGATCTCGATTGCTTTAGCCACTGTAAATTCACGCAGTTGCGCTGCTGTTGCATCTGGATTTTGATACATCCATTCCCAAACAGCTATATCCAGCAAGCTGACTCCTGCAATTTCAAAGGTCATCCAGTAAAGGTCCACTGAACGAAGCGCCTTTTGTAAGGCCGCGTCTTCGGCTTGCATGCCTAACAGGTCCAAATCGCGCTCCTGGAATAAAAAGGCAAATGCCTCGGTAAATGCCGTGTTTGGAACCCCCATCATCAAGGTTGAATCGACCTTGTTTAGGGTAAATACCTGCTCAACACAGTGACCAAGTTCATGAATTGCTATGTTGTAGCCCTTATAATCCATGCCATCTGGACCAATTCGCGTACGCAGGCGGGCTGCATCAGACCTCATTCCAGCGCCCATGGCATGCCCAGCCCCTCTGGATGAATCCACCACAATGTGCGCCACCAGATAGTCAGCCGTCTCGGCATCAAAACCCAACCGCCCCAAAATCTGTGGCAGACCATCTTGAAAAGCCTGTGCATTGGGATAAAGCGCCTTTAGCTTTGCATCAAGCGCGTCAGTATCAACGGTACTGCGTACCTTGAAGCCGTCATACCAGATATCAAATGGCTCCAAAGAACGACCCAAGCGCTTGCTGATTATCTTGCCAACGTCTTTGGCAATGGGGTTGGAAACCACCTCTACCAAAAGTCTGCGCACCTCATCAACTGGAATCTCACGCTCGTGATCAAATTTCCTGGATATGTGGGTGGGAAATCTTGGAGAGTATTGGTCAGCGCCCTGCTCTGCCCTAAAGATGGAAAGCAGTTTTTCATACCTGACGTCAGCTTCACGATCCGAAACTATGGCATCAGGCCCAGCTGCGGCGATGTTATTTGTAATAGGATTCCACTTTATCTGCCCGTTATCAATCACAACTGCCGGAATTTCTTGGCGTAAAATTCGCTCCATTACCTTCAGGATCAATCGCTGCCGATCCAGGTTATTCACAGGGTCTACATACAGGCTTTTGATGTGGTCACGAAGGCCCCAGTGGCTGATCAAGGCAGGTCCATCTGGAAATGGCTGTTCTCCATTTGAATCACGCAACGCTGACGTGTGGATGTTGTACTTGATACTGTAATCTTCAGCTGCTGCATAAGCTGCAGTTCTGGCCTGATTTACCCCACCAGGAATCCTTAACAGCAAGGATTGGGTTAGCCTCTTTTGGGCCCACTCTCGCCGCGTCTTTTTGGCGTCTGCTGTTTTGGATTCAGGAAAGTTCAACAAGGCCACAAACGCTATCTTGCTGCGATAGATGTCCTCCGACAGCTGATCAAAGGGGTCAAAACCAGAAAACAGCAAGTCAACCGCCATTGGAGGCTTTAAATCAAGGTCGGTCTCCAAGCGCAAGGTCCTGGTCAGCGCGACTCGGTGACCAACTATCGCCTCCCAGTTTTTGCGAAAGCGCTCAAGCAGGGCCAGGCGTTCTTCATCCTTGGCTACAAACTGGGTCACACAAAACTCCTGGAATTCATTGGCAGGACCATCAGTCTCACGCCAAAAAAGGGCGGCCTGACGCACGCCATCATTGGCTAGCTCCTTGAATTCTGCTCCAAACTTTTCAACTACAGCATCAACTGTCTTTGAAATGACCGCTTCATCGATGAAACTGCTCACAGACACCTGCCTTGCCTCTAATTCCAAACACAAAAGCGTTAGTGCCAACACTGGCACAACCAGGCCCAGTAACCTTAAATTAGCTTTCACGCAAACCTCCATTTCATAACGCCCCTTAATAATGCCACATGCAGGCGCACAGTAACAGTCATCTAAAATCGCTGTCCGCCCCCAAAAATCATCCAATACGTGATAAATTGCCTCCGGGAATTTTTAGGAGAAAAGACATGTCTGTGCACCCTAGAGCTGGTCAACCTCCCATTGAACTTGTTGATATAACAGCTTTAATTGATGCCTATTACCAAATAAAGCCAAACGTCGAAAATCCTGAAGAACAAGTCAGCTTTGGAACCTCTGGACATCGTGGGTCTTCTTTGCGCAACTCGTTTACAGAAACGCACGTTGCGGCGATTGTTCAAGCCATTTGTGACCATCGCAAATCCGCTGGGATTACAGGCCCGATGTTCCTTGGCGGAGATACTCACGCCTTGACAGACCCAGCAATCAAGACCGCCATTGAAGTGTTAGTTGGAAACCAGGTAAACGTGCGAATTCAAAAGGATCTTGCCCCAGTACCAACGCCTGCGCTTTCGAGAGCGATCATCGCCCTTGGCTTGGAAGGCATCAAGTGCGACGGGATTTTGGTGACGCCATCGCACAACCCACCTGCTGATGGGGGCATCAAGTACAATCCGCCACATGGAGGCCCAGCTGACACCGATGTAACTGGACCAGTCCAAGCCAGGGCGAACCAGCTAATCGCCCAGAAACTGGCTGGGGTAAATCGAGTCGAGTTCTCAAAAGCCATTAAATCTGAATATGTTGAGGAATGGGATTTCCTGATGCCTTATGTTTTGGACCTGGTAAACGTCCTAGACATGCATGCAATCGCTAGATCTGGAGTAAAGCTAGGGGTCGATCCGCTGGGTGGGGCTTCGATTCACTACTGGGATGTGATTGCTGACGTTTACAAATTAAATCTGAAGGTTGTAAACGACTCTCTGGACCCGACCTTTGCATTCATGCCACTGGACCATGATGGAAAAATCAGGATGGACTGTTCTTCACCATGGGCCATGTCTGGGTTGGTTTCCAACAGAACACAGTTTGATGTCGCTTTTGGAACCGACCCAGATTCTGACCGCCATGGCATTGTGACCAAGGACGCAGGGTTGATGAATCCAAACGCCTATCTGGCTGTTGCGATTGATTATTTGTTTAACCATCGCCCAAATTGGGGTTGGGAAACGGCAGTTGGAAAGACTTTGGTATCAAGCAGCATGATTGACCGTGTGGCCAAGGCGCTTGGTCGGAAACTGATTGAAGTTCCAGTTGGATTTAAATGGTTTGTCCCTGGTTTGTCGGCTGGCACTCTTGGCTTTGGTGGCGAAGAAAGCGCTGGGGCGTCGTTTTTAAGGTTCAATTCCAAGGTCTGGAGCACCGACAAGGATGGCATCCTGCTGTCTTTGCTCGCGGCTGAAATTACGGCTGTAACAGGCAAGGATCCGGGCGTTCATTATGACGAGTTGGTCTTAAGGTTTGGGCGCCCTTACTACGCAAGGCTGGACGCACCTGCCAATGCCCAAGCCAGAAAGGCCTTGGGTGCGCTAACCCCAGACAAGGTGGCAGCAAGCATGCTGGCTGGCGAGCCAATTACTGCCCGCTTGACGCACGCACCTGGTAATGGCCAACCCATCGGAGGCTTAAAAATTGTTACAGAATCAGGCTGGTTTGCGGCAAGGCCTTCTGGAACTGAGGATCTTTACAAAATTTATGCAGAAAGCTTTGTAAGTGAAGACCATCTAAAGCAAATTCAGGTTGAGGCCAAGGCAATCGTAAGTCAGGTTCTTGAGTCCATTAAATAGGGACAAAATGATAGGGGGCAAAATGCGTTTCACAGGCAAAGTTGTTGTCATAACAGGTGCTTCTTCTGGGATAGGGGCCGCGCTGTCAAAGGAGTTTGCAGCCCAAGGTGCCACGGTTGTTTTGGCTGCTAGACGGCTTGACCGCTTAGAAGAGCTAAAACAGGAAATCGAAAAAACTGGTGCAAAGGCCTTGGCGGTTGAGTGCGACGTCACATCCGAAGAAAGCGTCAACGCGGCATTTGAAAAAGTGCGAACCGAACTGGGGCAAATCGATGTTGTAGTTGCAAACGCCGGCTTTGGAGTAACCGGCAATATTGACCGCTTGAAGGTATCAGACATTGAGCGACAGTTTGACACGAACGTCTATGGCGTACTCAGAACTATATATGCCGCACTTCCAGACCTAAAGAAATCCAAAGGTCGCTTGGTGCTGATTGGCAGCGTTTCAGGCTTCATTGGTACCCCTGGAAGCGCCGCTTATGCAATGTCAAAGTTTGCAGTTCGAGCCCTTGGAGATGTGTTGTGGGCAGAGCTGGAGCACGCTGGAGTGACGGTAACGACAATTCACCCTGGCTTCATAGAATCCGAAATTCGACTTGTTGATAATTCAGGGACTTACAGAACTGACTTTAAAGACCCTGTACCCACTTGGCTTCAGATGACTGCACCTGTCGCTGCCAGGCAGATTGTTCGGGCGGTTTACAATCGCCGTCGTCAGGCCGTGATCACCTTCCATGGTAAAGTTTTCGTTTTAATGAGCCGCTTTACCCCATGTCTGGTGGCGCACCTTTTGAGGTTCAATGCTAACCAAGGGCTGAAAACTGGCGGTATCGGAGCTAGGAAAGAGTAATCAGATGGCGAAAAATCTGGCTGCTTCTTGATCGATTAACTCAATGGAATCTCGCAACAAATGGTCGTCATCAACCTCTATTAATCGAGTGTCAGGATTATCCATGGCGTAGCGTCTGGATTGCTCAATAGGAACCAAATCATCACGGGTCCCGTGGATAATAAGGGTCGGACAGCCTGTTGCCGGAGATTTAGGATATCTGGCCATATCCTCAACTAGCTCATAATGAACTGGCACTTTGTCGCCGTTTGCGTCAGCCAGCAAAAGTCTGCCTTCCTTTTTCCACTGATCCAAGGCCACTTGTCCAACCAAGCTGTGCCAGCGATCCTGCAACCCAAAACCAGGGCAAAGCAACACAAGTCGGTCACAACGACCAGGATGCATTGCAGACCAAAGGGCCGCCACATAACCCCCAAGGCTAGAACCAATAAAGCGCCAACGGTCGTGGATGGCGGCCTGCCGATCTATTTCGTCCAGGGTGTCCAAAATATCAGTCAACGTCATCTTGGCAAAAGAGGGTGAATTCAAATCTGGCAACGCCAAGGTAACCCCACGTTTTCCAAAGGAATTAGCAAGCCAAGTCCCCTTGGTGGCATTGGGCCCAGAAGAAAAGCCGTGAAGATAGGCATAGCGAAGCATAATCACCCCATTAAAAGTAGGACATCAAGGAAGTGTAGGATATACCCAAGGGCGAAAAAATGCACTAGGGGGAGGCAGGGGCGGGGACAGGAGCAGGGACGGGGACAGGGACGGGGACAGGGGCAGGAGGCTAGGACGGGGGCGGGATCAGGGGCGGGAGGCTAGGACAGGGACGGGGACAGGAGCAGGGACAGGGACAGTAGGCGGGGACAGGGGCGGGGACAGGAGCGGGGACAGGGACAGGAGGCGGGGACAGGAGGCGGGGACAGGGGCAGGAGACTTGGTTTAATAGCTGGTTAGGATTCCGCTGGCTTCTCGGATTCTTGCCATTGTGGCGTCTGCCACCTTTCGGGCCTTTCGCCCTCCTTCTGCCAGCATGTCTTTGACGTCGTCAGGGCGACTTCGCAGTTGTTCGTAGCGCTCTCTGGCTTGGGCGAATTCTGCGTTGATTAGCTCGCCTAGGCGGTTTTTCGCATGACCATAGCCGTAGCCACCTGCTCGATACGCTGCTTCGATTTCAGCCAGTTCTTCAGGGCTGGCAAACAACTTTATCAAACTGAAAACATTGCAAGTTGCCGGATCTTTTGGATCTTCCAAAGGTGTGGAATCAGTGACAATCTGCCTACATCGTTTGGTGGTTGCCTTGTCAGTCGCAAAGATTTCGATGGTATTGTCATAGGATTTAGACATTTTTTGGCCATCAATACCTGGAACAACAGCAGTGCTTTCAACAATGTAAGGCTCTGGAACCACCAACAGATTATCACCCCAAGCCTGATTTAACTTACCCGCCAAATCACGTGTGATTTCCAGATGTTGCTTTTGGTCTGCACCCACTGGAACAACGTTGGAATCATAAATTAGGATGTCTGCCGCTTGCAGGACCGGATAATCAAAAAGACCCACGTTCGCCTGAATGCCACGCTGGACTTTATCCTTGAAACTAGTCGCCCTTTCCAAAAGTCCCATAGGGCAAACACAGTTTAAAAACCATGTTAATTCCGCAACTTGCGGAACATCAGACTGTACAAACAACGTACTCTTTTCAGGGTCAATCCCAAGTGAAATCATCCCAGTAGCGAGGTGCATTGTTGATTCAGCAAGGAAAGCCTTGTCCTGACTTGAAGTCAAAGCATGGTAATTTGCCAGAAAGTAAAAACAATCGTGCCCATCATTTTGCAGCTTCACAAACTGGCGAATAGCTCCAAACCAGTTACCAATATGAAGTCGACCAGAAGGCTGTACGCCGCTTAAAATCCTCATGACGCTCCTTTTATTTAGGTATTAATCAGCGAAGTCAAATCTTTCCCAAAACCCATGTGCCTAACGCCTGCGAGGTGGCCGAAAGCCACGTGTACCACGACCATCAGACCTGGCCAGTTCCGACTCTCGGCGATCAGGCGCACGATCATCAACTGCTGCAGGTGGTGGAGACATATATGCATCCACCAGCAAAGAAACCAAGCCCTCAGCGTCTGGATCAGCCAAAATCTCCTTGGCAAGGGTTGTAAACTCCTCAGGAATGGCAGGCTTGGCATCCAACCGCTCCTTGAACTCTCGGATCTTTCTGTCAGCCAGCATCTTCAAGCTCTCCTCCCTGGTTGGCGTTTCAGCCTGCTTGAGCTTAATCCCAAGCGTAGATTCAATACGTCTAAGCGAGTGCAGGTCTTTGACAGACACCATGGCTATGGCCCGGCCAGGGCGCCCCACTCTACCGGTACGACCAGTACGATGAATGTACTGTTGAGGATCGGTGGGCAAATCAAAGTGAATCACGCAAGGTAAAAAGCTGATATCAATGCCCCTAGCAGCAATATCCGTAGCCACCAAAAGCCGCAGCTCACCAGCCTTAATCTTGGCCATAACAGCTTCCCTAGCCGTCTGAGATAGATCGCTGTTCAGATATTGGGCATCATAACCACGACGACCAAGGTATTTCGCGACCACCTCAGTTTCCTGTCTGGTATTACAAAAAATAATGGCGGCGGTTGGGTCTTCAGCTTCGATTATCGCTATTAAAGTACGAATTCTAGGCCCTGATGTATCTACAGAGTAGGCAACGTTGGTAATCCGGTCTACGCACACCTGATCCTTGGAAAGGTCAATCCTTACAGGATCTTTCATGTACCTTTTGATCAGGTTTTCCATGTTGAATGGCATTGTGGCCGAAAACAAAAGGACTTGTTTCAAATTACTTAAAAGTTCAAAGATTTTTTGGATATCGTCATAGAAACCAGCCGATAGCATCTCATCGGCCTCATCCAAGACGATTGCGTGAACCTGATCAGTCCTGAAGTTCCCCCTTCGATAATGGTCAAGAAGGCGGCCTGGAGTACCAACGATTACGTGAACTCCAGCCATTAAACGATTAAACTGTTCCCCAAAGCCTGTCCCACCATAGATGCAAACAGACTTAAGCCCGGTGTAACGCCCAAGCCGCTCAAACTCACCATGGACCTGTAAGGCCAGCTCCCTGGTAGGCACGACCACCACTACTTGGGGACTTGAATTTGAATAATCAATTCGATGCAAGATAGGCAGCGCGAAAGCGGCAGTCTTACCACTACCAGTCCTGGATTGGACCACCAGATTACGCCCAGCCTTGGCTGGGGCGAAACATTCCACCTGCACCTGCAAGGGCTTTTTGTACCCAATTTCCATGATTGCACGCAGCACGTGCTCGGACAAACCTAGGGCATCGAATGTTGGGAAGCTACCGGATATGTCAGGTCCCGCGTCAGCAAACACGGCGAAAACTATATAACTTTTTGGGGCGTAAAACAAGGGCAAAATCGCCCCAAAATTCATGCTCAAGGCTGGCGAGCTACATCAAGCAGCCCTCACTCCGCATTGTTTTAAGGTCGTTGATAAGTGGAACAACAACGGACAGATCGTTGCATCCTTGAACTGTACACATGCTACAAAATTCTCGACTCATATAGTCCGAACCCATACGAGCCCAAATCCTGAATGTGGGGGTATCAGAGACGCACGCGCCGACATCGTGTGTTTTATCATACTCCATGAGGTCGGCTACACTGTTGGTCAGACTGGTAATGGTCTCATCCTTAACCTGTTTGGACCGGCATTCAGAATCAAGCCAGAACACCCCGCCGAAGTATCCGGTGTTGTACGAAATATTGGGAAAAGGATTGTTGTAATAAACAGCAACGTCGACATCGCCTGTGGAATGGACCACACCACTCTCATCTTCGTCCAGAGCGTCAGTGTAAGTTGGCGTTAAGGTGATTACACGTTTAGTCGCCCTAAAAATCAATGACTCAAGCCTCCTGGCGAGATACTCGGCATCCTCGGGAACCCTGGTCTTAATATCAGCCATACAGTACGCGAACCTGCCGCCTGACGATGCCTCATCACCTGAATCGCCCTGCATGCTGCCAGAGATGCTGATCTTTGGTACATACTGTGGGCACCACTCCAAGTGCTCAGAGTGCCCACTGTCACCAATGTTAGCAACCATCTCCTTAATCTGACGGAAATCATAATCAGACAATGGGATAGGGGCTTGGCCGACGTCGGGAATGTGGATGAACCCCGCCTCGACCAAGATGGTATTAAGTGCTACATGAGGACCACCTATGTCAACTTTTACCTGAGCTCGAAAGCGTTCTCTTTCGGTTGTGTACTGCTCGTCTTCGCTTCTGATCAGTTGAGGAAATCCTTCACACTGGGCCTTTCCGATGTCTTCGACCTGTTGAAGAAGGTTATAAAGTTCTTCAGAAATAAAAGAGCTGTTAAATTCGCAGTAGCTGAAGTCTCGGACCTTCAACTGTTCTGTGTCGGTCGGCCCAAATGGATTAACGCTGGGTAACTGCTGAATCGTTCTCTGGTATCGAACGGTCACATCAAACCGTCGGTATAGCGCACCATAGCACACTCGATTACTGTCGTGGGACTTCCAGTCGACCTTTTCGGCCTGCAATCGAAGTGCATCTTGGGTGTCTGCATCAACCTCGATAACGCACTCGGGCAGCGACGAAACAGTGAGCCGCCCACCAAAGAGGGTCACAGATAGGGCCTCGTAGTACGTGGTTGCCTTAGAGAACAGAAGCATTTCGAATGCCGGAATCTGAGATTCACTTTGCGGTTCTTCGTCAGGACGCCCTTGGGTTACATTTGGATTAACGTTAAGAGGTGTAGTCCCTGACTCTGAGTTGTCAGCTACATCCGTAGACGGCGACTGGTTGTCGACTTTGGGTACATCAGTGCCCGCTGAGGGGGCATCAACGTTGGAGTCTAAACATCCTGTCGATGCAACGAGGAACAAACCAATAATCGCAACAAGGGAACCACGACGGTATGTGTGTGTTGGCATTGTTTTGTCTCCAGCTACAGGCCTTCTAATTATACCGTAAGATTTTTTTTACAACGTTTTTTCTGGTTCAACAACCGCCAGCAATTTGATATCTGAAGACGGTGATTACCGGTTCAGGCTTGTTAAGCTTTCAGGCTTGGTTTAGACTTCTGCGGGTTTTTGGGGCCAAAAGCTCTAGGTTTCTGTAAAGGAGTGATTAGGTGGCGATGGCCGAGTCTTTTGAAGGTTTTGACGCAGCTGATTTTCAGGCTTTTTTGCCAAATAAATGGGCGTCAAACCTGTTTAACATGGAGCGAATGAAGGTCCGCAGTAAAATGGTCGCGCTGGGGACTTTTTTGGAACCGCACCTTTTGGCACTTAGACCGTTTTCTTGGGAAGTTACCCCTTTTTCACCCACGATTCTAAACGGCAAGCGCGTTTCAGATATGGTCCTTTATTTCACCAGGACCGCAGACCAAGCAAGGGCCGTCGCACCGCTGCTTGATAGCAAGATTTCGTTGCCAGACCAGATATCCAACCCGGGTGAACACTACCAACATGTGACTTTGGGTGTCAAAATTGATGCAGATACCGTTGAGGCGGGCCTGATGGTCCATTCAACTGCATGGCTTGATGTCATGAATCTGCTGAATCGGACAAAAACCCCGGACGAGGCCCAGGAATTCTCCCACATGATTCGTGTGCTACCCCACCCTATTTCCATTGTGATTGCACCTGGGGTCGAGATTTCAAGCGGGGATTTTCTACCTTCACACTTGAAGTCGCTGGAAGAGGCCATCTTAAATAATCAGTTCCTGATCAGGTTTGGCAAAAGCTACTTGGCCACCGATAAAGCGATTGGTTCAGCGGCTTTCAACACGACGATGAAAGACCTGCTAACGTCATTGGTACACATTTGGGAATTCATCGCTTGGAGGCCTGCCTCCAACTACCTAGCAACGGACGACACCAACGCCCCTGTGGTTACCTCTGATGGAAGCTTGGTCCAATTCTCTACAGGTGCCAAGGTCCGCATTGTTGGCGGTCTGTTTGATGGGCGGGTGGGTATAGTCACTGACATTGATGCTAAAGGTTCATGCAAGGTTTTGGTTGGGCGAGTAACTGTCAGAACCGACCTGCGATCTTTGCAGGCCGTGTGACCCTGGTGCAGCGCCGAAAATCACGCTCAAGCCACACACTCCGGACGACCAAAAAAGAGTTTAAAGAATATAACGACTTAAGTCATCATCCTTGAGGATATCTCCAAGCCGTTCGCGGACATAATTGGCCGTCAGCTTCACAGTGTTCCCCGGCATGTCAGGCGCGTGAAAGGCCAAGTCCTCCAACACCTTTTCAAGCACAGTGTGCAGACGACGAGCACCAATGTTTTGATGCCTAGCATTTAAATCAGCCGCAATTTCAGCAATGGTTTCGATGCCATCTTGCTGGAATTCCAGCTTTACCCCTTCAGTTTCCATCAAGGCCTCGTACTGACGTACCAAGCTGTTGTCCGGCTCAGACAGGATGCGTACAAAATCGTCCTTGGTCAGCGCGGAAAGCTCGACGCGAATTGGGAAACGACCCTGCAATTCCGGAATTAAATCCGACACTTTTGAAATATGAAAAGCCCCGGCGGCAATAAACAGGATGTGTTCCGTGCTTACCACACCATACTTGGTCGTAACGTGGGTGCCCTCAACGATTGGCAGCAAGTCGCGCTGTACGCCCTCCCTAGAAACGTCGGGGCCATGTGCAGATTCGCGACCGGCAATCTTGTCCATCTCGTCGATGAAGATAATGCCGTTATTTTGAGCCCTTTCTAACGCCTCTTGGTTGACCTTATCAGGATCCAGCAGCCTTTCACGCTCTTCAGCCTCAAAGACCACCAAGGCATCCTTTACGGACAGCTGCTTGGTCCTGGTCTTCCTGGGCATCATGTTTCCTAGCATGTCTTGAAAGTGCAGCCCCACCTCCTCCATTCCAGCACTGGAAAAGATGTTCATCACAGGCACACCAGTCTCGGCGACATCGATCCTAATGGTCTTGCTATCAAGCTCGCCTTTGGCCAGCTGTTCCTTGATGGCCTCCCTCGACAATGGTGCAATTGGGTCCTGCTGGGAGGCCACCGCGTCAACCACCTTCTCAATGGCGTTGTTTCTTGCCTTGGTGGCCACTTTTTCGGCCTCTTGCGCCTTTACCATATTCACAGAAAAGGTAACCAAATCGCGGACCATCCCCTCCACATCCCTGCCTACATAGCCGACCTCTGTGTACTTGCTGGCTTCCACCTTCACAAACGGCGCATTTGCCAGTTTTGCCAGTCGCCTAGCGATCTCGGTCTTACCAACCCCGGTCGGTCCAATCATCAGGATGTTTTTAGGGGTGATTTCATCAGCAAGAGGGCCAACTACCTGACGACGGCGCCACCTGTTTCGCAGTGCAATCGCCACCATCCTCTTTGCCTCGGCCTGACCCACTATGAATCTGTCGAGCTCGGCTAAAATCTCCCGAGGTGTAAGTTCGCTTTCCGGGCGGGTCATCCTAATTCCTCCACAGTAATCGCTAAATTCGTGTAAACGCATATTCCGCCGGCAATTTCCAGCGCCGACTTGGCTATTTCCACAGCTGACAACTCGGTATGCTTCACCATTGCCCTAGCTGCGGCCAAGGCATAAGAACCGCCGCTGCCAACTGCGATAATCCCCTGCTCAGGTTCAACCACGTCGCCAGCCCCCGTCAGCAAGAACATCTTCTCGCGGTCCGCAACGATCAAAAGGGCATCAAGTCGACGCAGCATCTTGTCGGTGCGCCAGTCCTTCGCCAGTTCAACTGCGGCCCTAGTTAAGTTTCCACTGTTGTCCTTTAATTTGGCCTCAAAACGCTCAACCAGGGTAAATGCGTCTGCTGTAGACCCAGCAAATCCCGTCAACACATTTCCACCGCCCACCCTGCGCACTTTTACCGCGTTTGCCTTCAAAATGGTGTTCCCCATGGTAACTTGGCCATCACCTGCCAACGCGGTTTTACCATCCCTGCGGACGGCAATTATGGTTGTCCCTCGCATTCCCTTTTCTTCCTGGTGCATTTTTACAGAAACCTCCATCAATACACAAAGTTACTCTTCTTTGGCCCTGGGATGAGCCCGGTCGTATACCTCTTGCAACCTAGCCAACGTCACGTGAGTATACCGTTGAGTGGTAGCCAACCTCGCATGGCCAAGTAACTCTTGGATATCTTTCAAATCTGCCCCGCCTTCCAACATGTGCGTCGCAAATGTGTGGCGCAACACGTGGGGATGAATATGCCTTGCCAAGGCCAGCTTTTCAGTCACTTGGTCGATAACGTTAGCGACCTGCCTGACACCTAATCTGGTGCCTCTTTGGCCTAAAAACAAGGCCTGGTTGCTGGAACCTTCTGGCAAAAACTGATCTCTTACCGCTAACCAGTTAGATAAAGCCTGCAACGCCTTTGAACCAACGGGGACTACCCTCTCCTTTCGCCCCTTTCCCAAAACTATGGCTTGACCCTGTTGGAAGTCGACATCATCAACATCCAGCCCGGTCAGCTCTGACACACGAAAACCACCTGCATACAGCAATTCCAGAATAGCCTTGTTCCTGGCACCTAGGACAGTGGAATCATCAATGGAATCAAGCAGTCCGAAAAGGTCATCAACCGGCAGAAAATCCGGCAAAACCGTTTCTTGTTTAGGCCCGCGGATCCCAGTCCAAGGGTTTACAGCAACAATCTGTCGGCGCTTCCAAAAACGATAAAGCGACCTGATAGCAGCCAATTTTCGACCAATACTGGAGGGGGCATGGTGGCGATGCACCGTGGAAAAAAACAGTTCAACGGCGCGCCGATCAGCTTTAAGGGCATCCAACCCAGCCTCTTGAAGCATCAAAAACAACTCGATACAGTCTGTGTTATAGGCCTTAATTGTATTTGGAGAGGCGTTTTTGTTTACCTCCATCCACTGTAAAAACAGCAAAAGCCCATCTAGCCATTCTTTTGGGATTAAAGATTCCAAAGACTGGACTTCATCGGTAATAGTTATTTCATCTTCAGTAGTTAATTCATGGTCTTGCTGTTTCAAAGGTTCACCTTTTTAAATTTTCAACCAGCCTAGCCAAGCTTAGACATCAATTGGGTGGCAATTTTTGGTGTCCAAAGTCGCTAATTAACTTTCCCAAGCCCGTTTGTCTGACTGGCATCGGCTCAATTAGTGATTATACTCGCTAAGTCTCATACTGGAGTACCAAATGAGTGACACCCCAAAGGCGCCCAAGGGAATGAGGATAAAGGCTGACGACGCGGTAGCTAAAGGCGTTTACACAAACAACATGTTTGTAGCCCACACCAGGGAAGAATTCGTGATGGACTTCCTTGGAACTTATGTGGGTCAGGCTTTTTTGAACGCCCGAGTTGTAACCAGCCCCGGACACATGAAGCGTATAGTCAAGGCGTTAACAGAAAACCTGGCAAAATATGAGAAGCAGTATGGTCCGATCCCAGAGCCAAAAGTCCGGGAATCGGGCTCAGAAATAGTTAATTAAACTCGGTGGTTAAACAAATGGACCCAAAGTACGAATACATTCTTCACAAAGCGGCTGGGCCGCACTGGAAGCGAATCGGCATCAAGCGTCGGTTTGGCATAGTCGCCCCTTTGTTTTCATTGCGAAGCGAGCGTGGATGCGGGATTGGTGATGCTGGTGACCTTTATGACATCCTGCCTTGGATGGCTGAGGCTGGCATAGATCTGATCCAGCTGCTACCAATCAACGACACTGGGCTGGATGCAGTGCCTTACTCGGCGCTATCTGCATTTGCCTTGGACCCGATCTATGTGGCATTGGATAGGATCCCAGGAATCGAGCGTTTTGAAGATTTTTTGGGCCGCGTTCAAGCAACGGCAGATAGGCTGAATCAGTCAGAGTCGGTGGATTATCACGCAGTTCGCAGCGCGAAACTGGAGCTTTTAGAGGCGGCGCTTGGACTTCTTGATGGCCCAGAATTGGACCAAGCCATGAGGGCGTTTGTTGCGCAACAAGAATGGCTGCCAAACTATCTGGCATACCGAGTTATCAAGGAGTTAGAAGGGTTTAGCTCGTGGGAGAACTGGCAGGATCGCTTCAACGTTCACACTGCCTACGAAGACCTTAGCAAGAGTCATCCTCAGCGAATGCGGCTGTTCCTTTTTGCGCAGTGGGTTTTGTTCCAACAGTTTGTTGCCGCTAGACAAAGGGCTGAAGAGCTTGGAGTTTTGATCGAGGGTGATATACCGATTATGGTGGCGCGTGACAGTGCGGATGTGTGGAAACACCGCGAACTGTTTCGAATGGACGTTACAGCCGGGGCGCCGCCAGACATGTTCACGGCGGATGGCCAAAACTGGGGTTTTCCAACCTATCAATGGCCTGCGCACAAGCAGCAGGACTACGCCTGGTGGCGAAAGCGCCTGCAGTATGCCCAGAATTTCTTTCACATGTATCGAATCGACCATGTTGTCGGCTTTTTTAGAATTTGGACGATCATGGCGGGCGAAAAAACTGGGCGAAATGGATGGTTTGAGCCGTGGGACGAAGCTGTGTGGGGTGAACATGGCAAAAACCTGCTGCTGATGATGCTTGACGCCAGTCACATGCTGCCTCTGGCGGAAGATCTTGGAACTATTCCAGATATTTGCCGTCAGACGCTTGAAGAGCTTGGGATTTGTGGGTTTAAGGTTCAGCGGTGGGAAAAAAGATGGCATGGGGACAGGAAATTCATACCTCCTGCCGAGTACATCCCCTTATCGATGGCGACTCTTTCAACCCATGATTCCGAAATCTTGGCCCAGTGGTGGGCTGAAAACCATGATGACAGGGTTGAACTAGCGCAAATGCTTGGATATCAAGGAGATCCGGGGCCGGTGTTGGATCTGGAAACGCACAAGAAAATCATTACTTGGATAAAGAATTCAGGCTCGCTGTTTGTGGTGTTGATGATTCAAGAACTGCTTGGTGCCTACGGCAACCTGCCAGGCGACCCGGCAAAACACCGAATCAACATCCCAGGACAGGTACTAGACACAAACTGGACCTGGCGTTCACCAATGACAATCAAGCAGATGCTGGCCGACACCAACATGACCCAAGGCATCAAAAACCTCTAGGCCCTAGCCGCCGGCTAGCCCTGCTCCTGTTCCTGTTCCTACTAATCCGGTAATCACCGCGCTGTTCTAGGGAACCCCTCTGTTCCATAACCGTGAGGTGGTGTAAAAGAAATCTCACGATGCGCCACTCTGCTGACGCGCAACTCCGGGCACCCCTGTTGGCCAATGGTGCCTACGCTGCGCTGTCGCCTGGCCAACAGGGGCGCAGGGCCAAGGATCTAAGGGGCCAAGAGCCAAGGGTCTAGCGCACCGACTTTGCGAGGCGGAACCCGACGCCGCCGTTGCGATCGCCGGGCAAGTTGTAGTCGCGATTAGCTGCCCGCACGTAACTGGCGTAGAAGTACCAGGAGCCGCCGCGAACAACCCGGCGAGAGCCTGTAGGTGATTCCCAAGCGGAACCATCAGTTGGGGCTCCATTGTAACTTTCGTGATACCAATCCTGAACCCATTCATAAACGTTACCGGCCATATCGCACAAACCGTGAGTGGTGTTGCCGCTGGGCTTACCGCAAACTGGCCATGTACTATCACGACCACAGCCCCGTCCACCATCAGACATTACTGCCCAAGCACAAGTAGCAGTTTCATCACCCCATGGATACTTCCAGTCGCGACCACCACTACGCGCTGCATACTCCCATTCTGCCTCACTAGGTAATCGGGCCCCAACCCAGCTCGAAAACGCTTGAGCTTGATCCCAATCTACGCAAACTACGGGTTGGTCATCTCCTTGGAAACTACTGGGCAACGTACCTTCCACCCATTGGGAACCATCCCAAACCCTACATGTTCCATCATCAACATGGGCTGGGGTGCACCCACCCGCAGATACACACGCTAGATACTGCTTAAAGGTTACCTCAGTCTTGCTCATCTCAAACGTTGATACCGTAACACTATGAACGGGCTTTTCATCAGAGTCCCCAGCATCAGAACCCATCTGGAAACTTCCACCCGCGATTCGTACCCATTCGATACCGTTGTCACTGGGAATACACCTGCCATCATCATCGCAGTGAGTATAAATGCTACAACTACCACAAGACTGCCCACATACAGGATCAGGACCACAAACGCGACCAGTGCAGTCCTTAACACACTCGCATTGACCGTGGGAGCTGCAAATCTTGGGACTAAGACAACTACCACAAGACTGCCCACATACAGGATCAGGACCACAAACTCGACCAGTGCAGTTCTTAACACACTCGCATTGACCTTTGGAATTGCACGTATCGGGGGCAGTACATGCGCCACAAGACTGGCTACAGACTGGGTCGGGGCCACACTCAAGGTTGATGCATTCTGGTACGCAGCTATCTTCCTGACACTGACCATCAGCATCGCACCGTTCGCCGGATTTGCACGTGCCACAAGACTGCCCACAAATAGGATCAGGACCACAAACTCGACCAGTGCAGTTCTTAACACACTCGCATTGACCTTTGGAATTGCACGTATCGGGGGCTGTACATGTGCCACAAGACTGGCTACAGACTGGGTCGGGGCCACACTCAAGGTTGATGCATTCTGGTACGCAGCTATCTTCCTGACACTGACCATCAGCATCGCACCGTTCGCCAGATTTGCACGTGCCACATGACTCGCCACAAACAGGATCCGGTCCACAGATGCGATTGCCGCAGTCCGGAACACAAGATTGGTCAGCTCCGGAGCCTTTATCTGCTATATCATTGATATCATAACCATTATCACGGGTTAGGGGGGGGGGGAATCCTGCTAAGATGTGGGCTCGGTGGGCTGAGTCATCGCACCCAGCAATGGTCGTCATGGCAAGAGCCAAGGACATGGTGGCTAAGCATTTCAAGACATGCATCGACTACCCCTCCGAAATCAATGGTCTAGTCAACACCAGATGGCCATTGGTAACACATGTTTAAAGCAAAAGCTAGTTTAAATTACACCCTAAACCAAGCATGAGCCTGTGTGGGCTCGATGATGACTGTGACAAGTAACCAAAGCAGTGCCACGAGTCCAAATGCATAGACAATGAATGCATACAAGTTTTACTGGAAAACAATGCGCCATGCTCTGATGGTGGTCGCTGCACTAGCCCGGACACTTGCCTGGATGCTGACTGCAAGTCGCCGCTTTTTCCGTACAAAATCTATGCCGGCGTGGGTGGCTTTTCGGCTTCCAACCTCTGGCGAATGAAGGCTTTTTTCGAGGCGTACGCCGGGCACGAAAAACTCCAACCACTGGTTGGAGAAATTGCTTGGACCGACAATCTGGTCATTATGGAGCGCTGCAAGGAGTACGGCGAACGCGAGCTGGAACGGGCGCTCATCGCCAAGATGACGAGAACCTCTCCATCGGCATCATCCTGTGCAAAGAAAAGAGCTGCACGATTGTGGAGTACGCCCTGCACAACGCCAGCAAGCCCATCGGTGTAGCCACTTATGAAACCACTAGGACCCCGCCCCTGTTGCAATTGCCTTTATCCCTGGTGCAATTTACAATCTCTACCACACGGCCCGCTGACGCTGGATGAGGTCAACGCTGTAGGCGATGAGATGATGGACAACGAGGAGGATTTGGATGAAAACGACTGACAAAAGTCCAACGAACGCCCTCGACCGGCCGCAGGACTATCCACGCCTGTTGAGCGAGATCAAGGAGCGCATACGCTGTGCCCAGTACCAAGCCCTCAAGGCCGTCAATAAGGAGCTGATCGGCCTGTACTGGGACATCGGGCGGATGATCGTGGAGCGGCAGGATGTTGAAGGATGGGGCAAGGCGGTGGTGGAACAGCTCGCCGCCGATCTGCAAAAGGAGTTTCCCGGCGTGGGTGGCTTTTCGGCTTCCAACCTCTGGCGAATGAAGGCTTTTTTCGAGGCTTACACCGGGCACGAAAAACTCGCACCATTGGTGCGAGAAATTGGCTGGAGCCACAACTTGGTCATTATGGAGCGCTGCAAGGACCCTCTGGAGCGGGAGTTCTATCTGCGCATGACCCGAAAGTTTGGGTGGTCCAAGAACGTGCTCATCCATCAGATCGATAATCAGAGCTATGAAAAAGCCATGCTCGGCCAAACCAATTTCGACAAGGTGCTGACGCCAGAACTTCGTGCCCAAGCCAAGTTGGCGGTGAAGGACGAATACACCTTCGATTTTCTGGAACTGGGCGAGGAGTACGGCGAGCGCCAGCTGGAGCGGGCGCTCATCGCCAGGATCGAGGATTTTCTGAGGGCCATGGGTGGCATGTTCGCCTTCATGGGCAGCCAATACCGGTTGGAGGTGGACGGCAAAGAGTTTTTTATCGATCTCCTGCTGTTTCACCGTCGTCTGCGCTGCCTTGTCGCCATTGAATTGAAAGTCGGCGAATTCCTGCCGGAGTTCGTCGGCAAGATGCAGTTTTATTTGGCGGCTCTGGACCGGCAAGTCCGCCAGGATGACGAGAACCCCTCCATCGGCATCATCCTGTGCAAAGAAAAGAGCCGCACGATTGTGGAGTACGCCCTGCACAACGCCAGCAAGCCCATCGGTGTAGCCACTTATGAAACCACTAGGACCCTGCCCAAGGCGCTAAAAGGTCAACTGCCGTCGCCGCAAGACATCGCCCATTTGCTGGAGGACCTATGAAGCCGACTGACGCCGGCGAAAAAGGCCTAGAGTCGACTACCATCGCCTCCCTTGTAAAGGGAGCCCGACAATCCGCACAAAAGAATTGAGCCCCTGCCCCCGTCCCTGCCCCTGTTCCTGTTCCTGTCCCCGTCCCTGTCCCTGTCCCTGTCCCTGTCCCCGTCCCTGCCCCTGTCCCTGTCCCTGTCCCTGTCCCTGTCCCTGTCCC
>Ga0208940_1000489_pt1 | contig 49986 bp, 45 predicted proteins | sample AD_JPNNA6_MetaG_FD_184445 | JGI IMG/M metagenome (GOLD analysis project Ga0208940, IMG submission 184445) | Active sludge microbial communities of municipal wastewater-treating anaerobic digesters from Japan - AD_JPNNA6_MetaG (SPAdes) (version 2) | ecosystem: Engineered > Bioreactor > Anaerobic... | reverse complement strand
AACTCGTTTTTATCAAAAGAAAATATTTCTAATATTCTTCAAAGGATATTTAAAATATGCGCAGGCGAAATCTAAATTTATCTCCACTTGGAAGGGAGTATGTGTCAATTCTCTCATCAGGGAGCGGCGCGGCGCATATGTGTCAATTTCAAAAAATCGGCGGGACGCAAATTTTTATAATTATCAAATTGATTTTTTTAGATATATGTTCTATAATGCTTTGAGGGGGGTGTTTAGAGCGTCCCCTTGAAATATCGCGCATTCAAAACGCTTTATCGCTAAAACGGAGAGATTATATGTTTACGAACTCATTTTTAAGATTAAAAACGTCAAATAAGGAACATCGATTTATCCACAGCGATAATTTGTCCTCTTATTTCACAGTTTCGGATTTTAAAAATGAATTCGACGGCTTGTGGTCGTACGGGTTCCATGTTTTTAAAGGTTTTTTTACCGAAGAGCAAACCGGTCGACAAAAAATTGACAACAAATTAAATTTTCCTATTGGAATACGGATAAATTTTAACAAACGCGCTTCGGTCGCGTGTTATCTTTTAAAAAACGGCGACGGCTTTATTATAGAAATTCTAAAAAAACGATTTTTGTTGAATTTTAACAAAAGGATACCATATTTTCTGAACATAGGGCGAGATTTTGAAATTATCGAGAAAAACATTAAGCAATTAACTTTAAAGTTTATAAAAAGCGATAGAGAGGGCTACGAAGTCGACGAACTTTTTCTTTCAATATCGCCGGCAGGCAATTGCTCGTTTGAAAACGTCGAAAAAAAAGACGACGGCATACTGATCTCTTTAAAATATAAAGATAAAGACGAATCCAATCCCGCTCTGTATTTTTGCTACGCTCCGAATTACGAAAATATGCGCAAAATAAGAGATAGAAATATAACTAAATTGGATAGACTAAAAAAACAGCATGTTAAAAACTCCTATCTGCCTATAAAATATCTAACTCTCCAAACAGAAGACGCGACTTTTAACAGGGCTTTCGTATGGTCCATGATTTCAGGCGGAAGTTTTGTGATGCAAAAAGCCGGTTCGATCGGTATATGGGCCGGTTTTCCATGGTTTGACAACAACTGGGGACGCGATACTTTTATCTCGCTGCCCGGTATAAGTTTAGTTAGCGGTCGATACGAAGAGGCGTGGCAGATTATCGAGAGCTTTATCAAAAGACAAGACGTTAATCCAAAATCCAAAAACTACGGTAAGATACCAAACGTAATATTTAACGAAACGAACATATTATACAATACGGCGGACGCCGCGCCGCTTTTGATCAGAGAAACTTACGAATACTATCTTTATACCGGCGATTACAATTCAATAATGAGCGTTCTCAACTCGCTTATACTTGCGGTCGACAACGTATATATTTCACAGAAAGATAAAAACAACCTTATCGTCCATAACGACTCGGACGACTGGATGGACGCAAAACGCGAAGGTAAAGAGTCGTATTCTCCAAGGGGCGATAAGGCGGTCGAGATACAAGCCTTGTGGTATGCCTCTCTCATGGCTCTATCCGTCGTTATTGAAAATGTTATCGGGCTTATTCAAAGTAAAATAGTCCCAAGTTACGATTTGGACGTATCGGTATTAAGCGAAAAACTTTTGATATATAAGGAACAAGGCGGTAAACTTAAAGAGTCGATTAACAACTATTTTACGACGGATAACGAACCGTATATTATCGATCATCTCAATAAAGATTATACTCCGGACGGACAAATCAGACCAAACGGCTTGTTGGCGATATATTACTCAAGATTGCCGAATATTCCCAAACTTTTTACCGACGAAACCTGCGTAAAATACCTGAAATTTATTTCTCCAAAGTTGATATATAAACACGGCGTATCGTCGCTAAGCAAGTACGATGAAGATTTTCATCCGACGCATATCAATGAAAAATATCATAAAGACGCCGCGTATCACAACGGCTCCAATTGGTTGTGGTTGTCGGGACCTTTCGTCAACGTTGCGGCGGGCTACGGCTACCAAAATTTTGCTTTCGCCCATACCTCCAATTTAAAAGAGCAGTTGCTGTCTACGGGGGCTCTCGGCGCGCTTAGCGAGCTTAACGATCCGTATTATAGAGGAGAAATTCGTCCCGGAGGAACTTACAGTCAGGCGTGGTCGTGTTCCGAATTTACAAGAGCAGTCGTTCAGGACTACGTCGGCGTGAGACAGGACGCGCCGCGAAGGAAGTTGTATATAACGCCAAATATACCCGTTTTGCTTGGAACCGTGAAGGCAAGCGTAAGATACGGTATGAACGAATCGCTTTCGCTATATATAAGGTTAAATAAAAGAAGCGGAAAAATCGCCTATATGGACGTAAGAGGATTGGATTTAAAAAAACAGTTGACCGTCGTTTGTAAAATTAATCTCGGAAGCGTTTATACAGACGAAAGGACCGTCGTAAAAACTCAAAAAATTGTTATTAATTTATCTCAATCGGGAGATTCTTTCAGAGTAAATTTTGATTATATTAATGAAAGGTTTTTTAAATTGAAAGATATAAGTCTTAACGCCAAAGCTGAAGTTAAAAAAATTTCGCTAAACTACAAGTATATAAATGAGAATTTATTAGAGAAGATAGAATTTGCAAAGAGTATCTCCGACGGCGAGTATAACTCGTATAACAGTATAAAAGAACAAAATTTTCTTGAAAATAAAATAACTAAAAAGGAGAAAAAATGAAAATGACGGTTAGAACAGAATATCGCGGCAAATCCGCCACTCTATTTATAGAAGGCAATATCGACGCTTCAAATAGCGCGGATTTGTACAATTTTTTTCAAGAGGTCCTCGATAAAAATACTATAACTTCGGTTTATCTGGATCTCGGGAACGTCGTCTCAATAACCTCTTCAGGAATCGGAAAAATACTAAAATTCTACAAATGTATAGACGAAGCTGGAGGAGAATTTAAAATCGTTCGCGTCGGCGAAAGAGTAATGAGTCTCTTAAAAGACATCAATCTTGATAAAATAATTCCGGTATCAAAATAGCGTCTATCAAGAGATCAAATCCATCAATCTTTTTTTGTTAACGTTCATAACGTTGACTGCGGAATTAATATCCGCAAAATTGATCTCTTCAATCGAATCCTGGGAGTAAGACGGACTTAGGCTCAGTATATTTTGACTGGCTATCTCTATCGCTTTGAATTCATTTTCAAGAACGCCGTAATTTGAAGATATGTACTCTTTTACCTTCTTAATATCCTCTTCAAGGGAATTACCGGAATTGATATATCCGTCGAAAACGTTTTTGTTATCATAGATACTTTCGTCGACGATCCGAACTATCTCGGCTTTATCTTTAACGACGTCCAACGACTCTATCTCTTCAAGACGTTGCTCCATATACTGAATCTTACTCAACTCGTTTTCGTAATTTGTAAGACGGTTGTTGTTCTCTATAATCCTCGTCTTAAAATCTCTATCGCTATACTTGACGTCGTTAAAATCGCTTAGTATCTTGGAATGAAGCGAATCTTTTATCTTGCTCTCTTTAGCAACCTTTACGCCGCTCTCTACCTCTCTTATCTTCTTCTGGAAAAAAGTAGAACTGCCGGCTAACTTCCCTGTGTTAATGTCCATAAACCCTCCTTGATTTACAAGCTTACGCTTGTTAGAATTTTACTATTTTTTTGTAAAAAGTCAAATTTTTTTTAATTATTTTTTAATTATATAAAAATATTTATCATAATTCCTTTGATTTTTTAAATTATTTGCGCTATAATTCGGTATGTTTGCGATTATGAACGGTTTTTTAGCCGTAACAATTTTACTTTCTCTCTATTGTTATTACCGCAGTAAGAAGTTATATTTTTACGCAAAGCCTTTGCCGATCTTAACGCTTATTATTTTCAGAACCATATCCTTTGTTCAAAACCCGAATTCTATCGATCTTCTAATTATCTTCGCTTTAATTTTCGGAATGTCCGGAGATTTATTTATTATTTTCGACGATAAATTTTTATTCGGGCTTGCCTCTTTTCTTATCGGTCATGTTTTATATATAACCTATTTTTTACTCGGCGATATTAAATTAAATATATATGCGGCGATTATCATATTCGTCGCTACGAGCGTTACTCTCGTAGGTATGTATTTTACTAAAAATAAAGAGTTTAATAACAAATTGATACCTCCCATAATTGTTTACACTTTGGTATTGGCTTTTGCCTTGGTAGCGGCGATTAGTTACGATTTGACTAAGTATTCTAATTTGCGCTTTTTTTCAATAGGACTGGGACTTTTTTTTATATCCGACGGTCTCTTGTCGCTTGATAAATTTATCAAAAAATTTAAATTTACGTACATTTTTATACTGCTAACCTACTATCTTGCTCAAACGTTCATAGTTTACGGTTCGTTTTGATCGATACGGAACAAAATATTATGAATAACGCCGAAAAAACTGTAAAAGAAGTAGTAATCGAAGAGATAAACGGAGTTATCATCGATTCTCTCTCAAAATTAAACTGCATAGTCGACAATATAGTAACTGAAATTCCCCCGGATCTCTCTTTAGGCGACGCGGCTTATCCGATGTTTAAGTATAGCTCCGCTTTAAAGATGAAACCTTACGACATCGCGCTTTCCGTTAAAAACGATCTGGACGCGGCGCGTTCGTTTATTGAAAAAACCGAAGTCAAAGGGGGCTACCTCAACGTTTATTTTAATAAAACGGCGGTTTCAAAGAAAATTCTACCGCTTATTATCGCAAAAGGCGCCGATTTTGGTAAGGGACGCCGTTTGAACCAAAAGGTTTTAGTCGAATTCAGCAGTCCCAATACTAACAAACCGCTCCATCTGGGTCATTGCAGAAACAACGCAATAGGCGACTCCTTATCGCGAATTTTGGATTTTTACGGATACGACGTTATCAAATTGAACCTTATTAATGATAGAGGGATTCATATCTGTAAATCTATGCTTGCTTACAAGTTATTTGGAGCCGGAGCGACTCCCGATTCCGTCGGTAAAAAATCCGATCATTTCGTCGGCGACTATTACGTTAAATACGCAAACGAGGTAAAAAACGCCCCCGATATGGAAAAGGAGGCGTCGGATATGCTTCGTTTATGGGAAGAGGGCGATCCTTCGACAATAGAACTGTGGAAAAAGATGAACGGTTGGGCTATTTCGGGCATCAAACAGACGTACGATAGGATGGAGATCAACTTTACCGATATAGAATATGAAAGTAACCTCTATCTTTTAGGCAAAGAGGTCGTTGCGGAGGGGTTAAAAAAGGGGGCGTTTTACAAGGAGCCGGACGGAAGCGTTTGGGTAAATAACGAAGACGTCGGACTTGATAAAAAAGCTTTGTTGAGATCGGACGGAACGAGCATCTATATAACTCAAGATATGGGAACGGCCGTCGAGAGACAAAAGAAGTATAAATTCGACAAACTCGTTTACGTCGTTGGCTCAGAACAGATTTATCATTTTAAGACCTTATTCGCCGTCTTCAAAAAACTCGGCTACGAATGGGCGTCTAACTGTTATCATCTCTCTTACGGTATGGTCAACCTTCCCGAGGGCAAAATGAAAAGTAGAGAGGGCAACGTCGTCGACGCCGATAATCTTATGGACTTGCTCTATCAGATGGCTTTAGACGCCATAAACGATAAGGAGAGAGAAATAAGCGCCGTCGAAAAAAGCGCTATTGCGGAGAAGATTTCATTATCGGCTTTGAAGTATTACCTGTTAAATTTCTCAACCGCTAAGGACGTTATGTTCATTCCCGAAAAATCCATCAGTTTTGACGGAAATACGGGACCGTATATCCAGTACACGACGGCGCGCATAAATTCGCTAATGTCTAAATCGGGAGCGCCGGTAGACAACGCAGATATTCCCGACGACTATACTTTTAACGAAGACGAATGGGGGATTATTTCTTACCTGCTTGAGTATGAAAAATCCGTAAAAATCGCCGCCGCGGAGTATTCTCCGGTAGAAATTTGCTCTTATCTCTACAATCTTTCAAAGTTATACAATAAATTCTATCACGATAATCAAATTTTATCGGAAGGCGACGTTGTAAAAAAAGTCCGACTGGCTATATCCAAATCGGTTTTGATAATTCTTACGTCAGGATTAAATCTTCTCGGAATATCCTCGTTAGAGAGGATGTAATAGAGAGGATGTAACTTTCTTAAAGCGCTAAATATTATTGTAATATTTCCGATTTATTTACTATGAGGATAAGATTCGTTATTTTACTTTTGTTGGGGTTGTACGCGGCGGCGTATTCGTCGGAAAAAAGCCGAACGGAGATAGTTCAGGAGTTATTTAGAGTCGTCGAAAACTGGATGGGAACCCCTTATCTCTGGGGAGGAAAAGACAAAGGCGGAGTGGACTGTTCGGCTTTTGTGAAAAACGTCTACAAACATATTTTTGACGTAGATCTTCCGCGAACCGTAAAGGAACAACAATTCGTCGGAACTTTAGTAAAAGACAAACTCGAACCGGGGGATTTGGTTTTCTTTAACACTACCGGTAAAATCAGTCACGTAGGTATTTACGTTTTTGGAGATAAATTTATTCATAGCGCCTCTTCGGGAAAATTTGTGGGAGTGATAAAGAGCTCTTTAAATGAAAAATACTACAAAAAATGTTATCTTTTTGCCAGAAGGGTTATCAAACTTCCGCCGTATAAAAACGTCGAGCCTAAGGTAAAATATTATATCGGCAACTATTACCAGAGCGGTAAGCCGTATAAAATCGGGGAGTACTTGAATTCCAAACCTATATATATACAATATCCCAAAAACAGCTTTGACGAATTAAAAATTGTCGATAAAATAGATAAAAAGATAGTTTTATTTGAAAAAATAGGCGGCAATATGACTAAATTCAGACTAAAAACTGGAAATTATAAAATAATATTGTCAAAATCAGGGAAAATCATAGCTAACGAAGATATTTTAGTTAGTCGAATCTTCTAAGTATATCGAAATTTTCTTGAATAACTCGTCTATAATTATCGGCTTCGAGAGATAATCGTCCATCCCGGCCTTAATGCAGCGCTCTCTATCTCCTTTCATCGCATAAGCCGTTAGGGCGATAATTGGGGTTCTTTTGTTGTTCGTTGTTTTTTCTATCTCTCTTATCTTTTTGGTAGCCGTTATGCCGTCCATTTCCGACATCTCGACGTCCATCAATATTAAATCGAAAGTTTCTGATTGGTATTTTTCAAGCGCTTCTTTACCCGACGAAGCGGTCGTTATATTCCATCCTTTTTTAGTAAACAGGACCGTCAAGAATTGCTGATTTATCATATTGTCTTCCGCCAGAAGGATTTTTGCTTTGTTTTCAAACCGATCGGGCAAGACGGCGTTGTCTATTTCTACTAAGCCGTTTTCAATAAGTCTTTGTTTTGAATCCGAGCTATCGTCCCCTTTGATCGATAATACGTATTTTATCAAATGTTTTATTTTGATCGGCTTTTTGATAAAATGACTTAAGTTTTCATACCGCTTTGCCAAAATATTTTGATCTTTATATAGTTTATAAAAAAATATTACAGGAATTTTTAGATTTTTTTTATTCCATACGACGTTGAGAAAATTTGCCAACTTCTCAGGTTTCTCTATGTTATTAACGATGATTACATCCGGAATCTTGTCCGCATGAAGATTTTTATCTAAAGACTCAAAATATTGAGAATAATTGTCAAAATCGTCGATATACTCTATAGAACCGTTATAAAAAGTAATAATCTCTTTAAAATAGGCTCTAGATGTTTCATTTTGATCGTAGTAAAATATTTTTAACTTATTCATATCGTAAAGATCGTAATCGTCAAAATCTTCATATTCAAATTTCAAATTAAAATAAAAATTGCTGCCGACATTCTCAAGACTCTCTAACTCTATTTCTCCCTTCATTAATTCGATTAATTTTTTTGAAATCGCCAAACCTAATCCCGTTCCGCCATACTTCCTAGTCGAAGAACTGTCAATTTGACTGAAACTCTTAAATAAATCTTTTTGCTTCTCCTCCGGAATTCCTATCCCGCTGTCTTTTACAGAAATTCTTATATCTATTTCGTTTTCGTTTTTGTTCAAAATCGTCAGAGAGACGACAATTTCGCCTTTTTCAGTAAATTTGATGGCATTGTTGATCAAATTAATTAATATCTGTTTTATTCTTTTAGGATCGCCGTAAAGGAATTTAGGTATATCCGGGTTGATTTTGTAAATTATTTCAAGGTTTTTTGAATATACTCTGTATGAAAATTCGTCAAGAGTCTTCTCTATCAAATCGTTCAAATCGAATTTAAGTATATCGATCTCAAGTTTTCCCGCCTCAATTTTAGAAAAATCCAGTATGTCGTTAATGATTCTTAAAAGCGACTCGGCGGAAGACTTTGCCATTTCGAGATAATTTTTCTGCTCTTCGGATAATTTTGTAAGAAACGTTACGTTGATCATACCAAGAATTCCGTTTATAGGCGTTCGTATCTCATGACTCACTATAGCCAAAAACTCGCTTTTAGCCTTATTAGCGCGATCTGAAGCGTCCTTCGCTCTTTTTAGCTCGATTTCAAACGCTTTACGCTCGGTAATATCAATTAGCACCATAATAACTTCCGGTTCGTTTTCGTGAGTAGAGTTCATCGATCGCGCTATAAAAGTTTTTTCAGCGCCGCTCTTTGTTATAAATATAATTTCATATTCTTTAACGGTTTTTCCGGAATTTAAAAGCTCCGAGTTTTTAAGGAAGACCTCTTTTGACTCCGGAGAGACAAAATCGATAATTTTTCTACCGATTAGCTCGTTTGGCTCGTAACCGACTATATCTTTGCATGTTTTATTGATAAAGCCGATAGAGTCGTCCTTAAGAGCTATAACTATCTCCGGAAGTTGAGATAAAAGCGAGCTGTATCTCTCCTCGCTATCCCTGAGAGTTTTTTCAGCTAATCTTCTTTGAAGCTCGACGGAAACCTGATTGATAAACGTTTCTATAATGTTGGCGTTTCTTATCGGGCAGTCTTTTTTGGAAATTATAATTACATAACCAAATATCCGCCCGGATCTGGACAGTTTCATAAAATAAATATCGCCTATATCGAGAGTTTTGTATAAATAGTCGTTTTGCTCTATCGTTATGCGCCCGTTTGTCATTTCATGCAGATTGCCTTCATATTTAACAAGTTTCTCCGACAACTCGAAATCGTTCGGTAAAACCGCCCTTATTCTTTTTGTTTTAACGGTATTCCTAATAACGCGCAGATCGCCTTCGTTGGCGTCGATGTTTTTTAACGTTAGGAGATTATGTTTATAATCGTAAATAGACGATATTACTATGCTATTACAAGAAATTTCTCTCAAACTCTTTGTTAAATATTCAAATACGTCGACGTCGTTGGACAACTCTATCAACTCAAACGTTTTATTGTAAATATATTCAATGGACGTTATGTAATTTTTCGCTTGATTCTCGACGATTTTTCTTTCAATTATCTCATTTCTCAATATTTGAGTCTGCCTCATATCTTGACCTATGAGCATTATCCATTTAGGCGCTCCCGTCTCCTCTTTCAACAACGACGCCGATACTATTGCGGAGATCGGCTCGTTTGATTTGTTAATAAAATTAACGTTAAGCACGCAAAATAGCAACGAGCCGTCCAGCAATCTATCCATCCTTTCGCCGACTTCGTCTTTTTCCAACACGACGTCCGTCAACGGCTTGCCGATCAGATTTCTATTATCGCTCTCGAGTAAATCGTCGACTTTTGAATTTGTTAAAATAATGTTACGGTTCTCGTCAATCAGTATCAATAAATCGCTCATTTTTGACAATACCTCGTTGAGAGCGATTTTAGGAGAAAATCCTAAAAAATTGTATTTTACGACCGCTATCCACATTCCTAACGTCCAAAATATACCAAACAGAGGCGCGAGAGAGGGCGTTTTGTATTTATCAATGCAAGGAAGGACCATGTTAAAAATAAATCCCATAATGGAAGGGATAAAGGCGAAAATAAAAATTAATATTCCTTGATTTCTCAGAAGTTTTCTTTTAGATATTATCAGGCGAGTCGTTATTAATATAAGACTTGTTGTAATAAAAACAAAAAAATATACAAGATATAACCGGAACCAAACGGAATCCGAAGCCGCCCTCGCTATAACGTAATCTTTATAAACGTAATACTCTTTAGTTACAACCGGGGTAAAAAGCGAAGCGATAAAAAAAACTATTCCGGGTAAATAGATAAATATGTATAAATATTTATTTTTTATCTTTTTGTCTAAATTCGTAATTATAAGTAAATAGTGAGTCCCTACGCCGAATAGCATACACCATCCGATCGACGAAATTTTAATCCATAGCGCCGAGTACGCTATAAAGTTAGGGTTGTATATAAATATATAACTAAACGCCCAAAGCGCAATACACAAACAGATCAGAGAAAAGACAATATTTAACCTATCTTTATGATTTTTATATAAAGAATAACCGCCGAAGATAACTGTTATAACAAAAACTACAGCCGCAAGCGTAGAAAATGAATTCATTAATATCTATCCGTTTATTTATTTTTTTTTCTTACCTTTCAAAATAACGCAAGGTCCTTTAATAACTAATAATGAGAGTTTTTTGGTTTTAGTTAGTTTTGATAGCGCCGCTTCAACCTCGACCGGTTTGTAAGCGTCTACCGTCGCAAAATTATCGCTATCTATCCCAACCGCTTCCGCAAGTTTACCGTAATCCAAACTAAACGTCTCCTCTCTTTTTATCGTTTCGCCGGTAAACGGATTAGGTTGCATTCCGGTCATAGCGGTAGTGCCGTTGTCAAGAACAATAACCAATATATTTCTTTTATTATAAGCGGCGTTGATAAGTCCTGTTATTCCCGAGTGCGCAAATGTAGAATCGCCTATGACGGATACTATCTTCCGTTTATTGTCGACTATATCTATCCCGTGAGCGACGGTAATGCTTGCGCCCATATCGACGCAGGTATCCAACGAATCAAACGGAGGCATCACCCCTAACGTATAACAACCGATGTCGCCGGTTATAATAGGGCTGTATTTTCTCAGCATACCAAATATCGTCCTGTGAGGACATCCCGGGCATAGAGCGGGAAGTCTCGGCGGTACTTTTACGCCTATAGCGTAATTTTCAACTTTTTCGCCGGTTATCGCCGATTTGATAAGATCGGGACTAAATTCTCCGGTTATCGGAAACAACTTCTTCCCTTCGACGTTTGTAAAACCGTAAGACCTGATCTCCGTCTCAAAAAAAGGATCGAGTTCTTCAACGATATAGACCTTATCCATCTTGTTTATAAAATCCGATATCTTCTTTTTCGGCAAGGGATAAATCATGCCAAGTTTTAGAAACGAAGCGTCGGGATAACTCTCTTTAACGTAATTGTAACTGATCCCGGAAGTAATAAAACCGATCTTGCTATTTGAGATTTCTACTTTATTAATATCCAAAGTTTCCGCGTACTCGGCTAAAAGTTTGATTCTATCTTCAACGACAAAATGTCTCTCTCTGGCAAAAGCCGGTACCATAACGTATTTTTTAGGATTTCTTTCAAATTCTCTATGTTTTAAGACTTCTCTGCTATCGACGTACTCCGCCGTTCCCTTTGAATGAGCGATTCGCGTCGTAGTCCTCAAAAATACGGGCGTATCAAATTTCTCGCTTATCTCAAAAGCCAATTTAGTAAAATCATACGCCTCTTGCGAATCTGAAGGCTCTAACGCCGGTATTTTAGCCGCTTTTGCATAGTTGCGGTTGTCTTGCTCGTTTTGAGACGAATGTAAATTGGGGTCGTCCGCCGAAACGATAACCAGCCCCCCTTTTATCCCAGTATAGGCGGCGGTAAACAGCGGATCGGCGGCGACGTTGACTCCGACGTGCTTCATTGTAACCAAAGTCCTCGCGCCGGCTAAAGAGGCTCCCAAGCCGACTTCAAGAGCTACCTTCTCGTTTACAGACCACTCGGAGTAAACGTCGTCGTATTTACAGAAGTTCTCGAGTATTTCCGTAGAGGGGGTGCCGGGATATCCCGTTCCGACCGAACAACCGGCGTTGTAAGCCCCGACCGAAATCGCTTCGTTTCCGGATAAAAATTTCTTCACAATATTTGCGCTCATTCTTAACAATCCTCGCTTTTTATTGTCATTATTATAGAAAATTATAGTTATAAGTCAAATAAAAATTTACGAGTTTAACGTCCTATCGTACAAATTAATATATTTATCGGCGGATTTAGACCATTCGAACCTTGTCGATAAGGCGTTGTTTTGCATATCTCTCCAGAATTCTTTGTTTTTATAAAGATATAAGATTTTATCAATAAGCGTTACTAAATTGAATTTTGCCGACTCTCTGTTTGTTCCGCCGTAAGCGAATCCGTTTATCATATCTGAAACGGTGTCGTTTAGCCCGCCGATCTTATTTACTATCGGTATTGTCCCGTAAGCCATAGCGATCATCTGGCTTATTCCGCAAGGTTCAAAATCCGACGGCATCAAAAACAGATCGCATACGGAGTATAACCTGTCGGCTAGTTTTTTGTTGAACGCCCTAAAATAAAAACAATTGTCGTATTTATTTATGAATTCCAGTTTTTCTTCAAGATTGCCGTTCCCGATAACAAAAAATACAATATCTTTTTTTAATATCTTATCGATAACCGTTTCGTCTTCATAATCTTCCAGTAATATTTTTACTTTTTGATCTACCACGCGAGTAACGGACAGAATAAGCGGTTTGTCTAGCCATAAATCGGTATCTTTCAAATTTTTTAATTTCTTCTTTATTACCTGATAATTTTTAAGATCGGGATTTTCATTTTTATCATCTATGGTCTCTTCTACGATCTTTTTAAAATTCTTTATAAATTTTATTTTGCCGGCGCTCTTGATATCCTGCCAATTATAAATAGTTCTGTTATACGGCGGGTCTAAAAGATTGGGATCGTGAGTTTTATAATCGCATCCGTTCAACACGCCGTATAGCGCTCCTCTGTTAAAAACGTCGATTAGATCTTTTTCAAGATTTCTACCGCCGATAAAGTTTCTTTTTTTATCGTCAGGTTTCATAATCTCATACATATAAGTAGGACTAACGGTATTTACTACGTCGGCGTAATTAATAGCGCATCTCATCAAATTTACGCATGGAGTCTTCGTCTTTTTGTCCAAAATTTTATCTAAAACCTCTTTGTCGTTTTTGATATCTTCATACAGATCGGGAAACCATGTTTTAAACGTGGAATACAATCCCGATTTATTTTGATCGTGAAAAGGACGCAATCCTTGATAGTCTAAATTGTGAATTGTGTATAAAACTTTTTTCTTTTTCGAAATTCCTTTGTATCTCTTGTTAAGTTTAAGATTTAATATAAGCGTCGACGTATGCCAATCGTGGCAATGTATAACGTTAAAATCCTTAAAATCCTTATCCTCGTTCAATAAATCCAGAACAACCTTTGAAAAAAAGGCGAACCTTTTTGAATCGTCTTCAAACGGACCGTTTTTTAGTTTCTCGCTGTCTATGTAGACTTTACCGTACTCTCCGCCGAAAAAGAAATCGTTTTGGACAAGGTAGAATCTTACGTTATCGACGGTTTTGTAGTATAGCTTAATTTTCCACTCTTTGCCGCCGAAAGAATTGGAGAAATTTTTAAAAAAAACAATATTATCGGACGACTCTTCCTTTTTGTCAATCGCGCCGTAATATGGAATAATAACGGCGACATCCGTCCCTTTGTTTACAAGTTCTCTCGATAACGAATAAACTACGTCGGCAAGTCCGCCTATTTTTGCGATTTTGTCCGACTCAGACGCTACCATCAACGTTTTAATTTTTTTATCCATATTCAATCCCGATACTTCAGAGTAAAATAATTTTATCATAAGATATGTAATAAGTAAATAAATATGAAAATAAAAAATATTTTTTTTATTTTAAAAAATATTTTTTCTATTTATATTGAAAAGTTAAAATTATTATAATAAATTATATATTGAAAAATTATCAAAATGGGGTTATAATTTAACCAATGAGAATAAAATTTTGTGTTTTAGAAAACGACGATAAATCTTTTGAATATGCGCGAGACTGCCTGAATTTGTTAGAAAATAGGGAGAAAAATATGATCGGTTTCGATAATCGGATTCAGAAGAGAGAGATCGAGAGTCATATATCCCGTAAAGGCATCGACTATAATAATTTTGAAGATAGGAATTCCGAGACGATATTCTGGATCAATCAGTACGCTTGCGACTTTAGAAGCTATCTCAATACTCTAAAAGTTGCCGCGGGGCTGTTGCATTATAAAGGAATAAAAAGCGATTCTTTGACTAAAGAGGAATTTAAACATTGTTGCGACGCGGTTAATAACTTAAAAGACTTTTTGGTCGAAAATGTTTTTTAATATTATAAAAAGAAGAGCGGGATGAATACAGATTTAAACAACTTTATGGGCAGAGGAAAAAATAACGTTATTTTCAAAAAAATTGTCGAGTACGCTCCGGTCGATATTTTTCTTCTTTTAGACTCGGAGTTTGCCAGAAGAAATTTATCAAGAAAATTTTCGGTAAAAGCCAGAGTATTATCCGCTTCGATAGAGAAGAGGAACTATTCGTTTTTTTGCAAACTCGACTCTACGATGGAAGAGGTAGCGCCAAAGGAGCTTATTGGTAATTATAGCAAACCTATGATAATAACGGGAATGGGTTTATACGGCGAGATGTTTATAAAAGAGATAAGACTGCTTGAAAAAATTAAAAATATTCCGGACGAACGGAGAGCGCCTATAGTTATTTTTGGATCTCCAAGACCGGAAAAACTCGATAAGATCAGGGGACTATTCGATCTATTCATAGACAACACCGTTGAAAATTCTATCGAAGTTTTGGAGCGGTTGATCGAGAGCTCCGTCTCCGAATAAAAAAAATGTTGTAATTTATTTTATATTATATTATTATTTTTTTATTATTTTTTTTTACAAGGGGAGGGAAAAAATTATGGCTGGAAATTATTTATTTGAGGACGAATTTAAAGATAATAAAACTATAATAATCGATAATGAAGACGTTATCGTCCAAAACGACGGTTTATCGTTATTAAATACCGGAAAGAGCGATTCCAGTAAAGCCGATTTGTGTCAGGACATAACGTCGTCTAACGTTCCCGAGAGTCTTGAAGAGCTCGAGATGCAGATCGACAGATTGAAGCGTCGTTGGGGAGAATTTACCTACCTTATCGGTCAGCGTCTCAAATACATAAACGACAACAAACTCTATAAAGAAAAGGGCTATAGAGACTTCAAAACTTATTCCAATATCGCGCTTAAAATGTCGGAAAACAACTCTTACTATTACATAGCGGTTTACGAGTATTTTACTGAGGAACAAACGAGAAAAGCCGGTTCCAAATTAAAACTTATTATCCCGATTTTGAATAAAATAAAAAAAGAGAAGGAGTCGTCGGAAGAGTATAAAATAGCAAAAATAAAAGACGTCCGCGACGAACTTTTCCTGAAAGTTTTTAACAAAACTTATCGGGAAGCGGAAAAGATAATCTCCGACGTTCGTAGAAAATTTTTTACGGATATGGATAAAATAGTTAATTTTAAAAGAATAGTCGTAACAAAGGAAAAGGTCATCGTAAACGAATCGGATAAAGATATACAAAAGCAACTGGTTGCTCTGATAGAAGAATTTTATAAATAATTGTTTCATTAAAACTAAATAACGCGTCAATTTAAAGGGGACGTCCCACCCCAGTCGCATATGTGTCAAATTATTTTCCGGATCCAAAAAACCCGACGGGATGTAGCTCTATAATTGCGGGCATTAAAAAAAACATATGCGCGATTTTATTTCTAGCGGCGCGAGCCCAATAAGATCGCGGCATGAAGGGCGCTTTAGTGTTTTAGTATATTCGAAACGGGAATTCCCATTTTTATCGGGACGCGGCGGGTCGATAGCGCGCGACAATTGTCGTAGAAAATTCGACGCATATGCGTCGATTTTAATTTTCATTTAAAACAAAAAAATATTGATATTTGAAAACAATTATGATAATTTTAATAAACTTGCTAAATATGGATAAAATTATGGATAACGACAAAAATAAAATAAAAAGTATCATCGACGAATATTCGGGATCAAAAGGGGCGCTTATACCGATATTGCAGAAAACGCAGGCGACTTTCGGATATTTGTCTGAAGAATCCATGACGATTATAGCCGAAGCGTTGAATATCAGCTCCAGCGACGTTTACGGGGTGGCGACTTTTTTCGCTCAGTTTAGATTTACTCCCGTCGGGAAATACGTTATAAGAGTTTGTCACGGAACGGCTTGCCATGTCGGCGGAGTTAAAATCTTGGACGCTATGTTGAAATCCAAAATCGGGATAAAAAACGGCGAGACGACGAAAGACGGTCTATTCACAATTCAGGAGGTCGCGTGTCTCGGATGTTGTTCGTTAGCTCCGGTAGTTATGATTAACGATACGACTTACGGCAAATTAACAAACGAGAAATTAGGTAAAATTATCGATACTTACGTTCAGGCTGAAAAAGAGGGGAAAACATTATGATAAGGATAAAAGTTGGGACGGCGACCTGCGGAAACGCCGCCGGAGCTCAAAAAGTCTTTGATAAATTTAAAGAGCTATCGTTAAACGATAAAGATATTTCTCTGGAGGAGACCGGTTGTATCGGAATGTGTTACGTCGAACCTATTGCGGAAGTTGCCGTTTCAGGCGAGAAATATCTCTACGGTCCAGTCGATGAAAAGGTAGCGGAGTTGATATTTCAAGATCACGTTAAAGGCGGTAAACCCGTCGAGAAATATATACTTTCAAGTACGAGTAACGAATATAAATTTAATAAGCAGAAACGAATTGTTTTAAGAAATACGGGCGTTATCGATCCTGAGAAGATAGACGATTATTTAGCCCGCGACGGCTATAACGGTCTCAAAAAAGCTCTTGCTAAAAAGCCGGAAGAGGTAATTCAGATCGTATTAGATTCGGGGCTTAGAGGAAGAGGAGGCGCGGGATTTCCGACCGGAATGAAGTGGAAATTCGCAAATTCTTCTAAAAACGATAAAAAATATGTAATATGCAACGCCGACGAAGGAGATCCCGGAGCTTTTATGGATAGAAGCGTTCTCGAAGGGGATCCTCACAGCGTTCTCGAAGGGATGTTGATTTGCGGTTACGCTATAGGCGCAAACGAAGGTTACGTTTATTGCAGGGCCGAATACCCGCTCGCCATTAAAAGATTGATCGACGCTATCAAACAGGCGAAAGAGAGAAACTTGATTGGCGACAATATACTTGGATCAAATTTCAGTTTCGATATTCATATCAAAGAGGGCGCGGGCGCGTTTGTATGCGGCGAAGAGACCGCGCTTATGGCGAGCGTCGAGGGTAAAAGAGGCATGCCGAGACTCAGACCGCCTTTTCCGGCAGTCAGCGGGCTTTGGACAAAGCCGACGAATATTAATAACGTAGAGACCTTCGCCTGCGTCGGCTACATATTATCAAACGGAGCGGAGTCTTTCAACAAATACGGAACAGAGAAGTCTAAAGGGACAAAGGTATTCGCTCTCGCAGGCAAAATTAATAACGGCGGCTTGGTCGAAGTAGAAATGGGAATTCCTCTTAGAGAGGTGATCTACGATATAGGCGGCGGAATAAAGGACGGTAAAAAATTTAAAGCCGTTCAGATGGGGGGACCTTCCGGAGGGTGTATCCCGGAACATCTACTCGATACAAAAGTCGATTACGAGTCCCTTATGGCGACCGGCGCGATAGTCGGTTCAGGCGGTATGGTAGTTCTAGACGAAGATTCCTGTATGGTAGACGTAGCGCGTTACTTTCTGAATTTTACTCAAAACGAGAGTTGCGGGAAGTGCGCGTTCTGTCGAATCGGAACAAAAAGGATGCTTGAAATCCTCAATAAAATTTGCGACGGCAAAGGAGAAGAGTCCGACATCGCCGATCTTATGGATCTGGCGGCTAAGATAAAGAACTCCTCGCTCTGCGCGCTAGGTCAGACCGCTCCAAATCCGGTATTAACGACGCTGAAATATTTTGAAGACGAGTACGTCGCTCACATTAAAGATAAAAAGTGTCCCGCCGGAGTTTGTACGGCTCTGATAAATTTTACGATTAACGATAAATGCATAGGATGCCAGCTCTGTAAAAAAGTTTGTCCCGTCGCGGCGGCTATCTCGGGCTCTGCGAAAGTAAAACATCAGATCGATCAGGATGTTTGTATAAAATGCGGAGCGTGTTATAAGGCGTGTAAAATTAGCGCTATAGACAAAAAATAATTTGAGAAAACTTTAACGATAATTTATCGGCGCGCGCTATGAAATTAAAGTTTATAATTATTACTATCGCCATATCGTTTCTCGTCGGTTGCCCCGTTACAATTGAAGTTCAATATGAAATATCTTCCGATATAATCGTTCCAAAAATTGCCTCGCCCGACGGCGGCGTTATTTTAAATCCGGAGGGCTCGGTTTATTATTACAACGACGCTCATGATAGAGAAGCGAGCGACGTCCGGCTTGATAGTTTCATACGTTACAAACAAAGCGTAAAAAGATATATGCGCGTCTCCGGCGAAGCGACCCCTTACGATTCGGGATATACCGACAGGCATTACCACTCCGTACTATTTAGGGCGGATTATCAAGACGACGCGATCGTAGAAGACGCTTACTTTTCCATACCGGTCGACGACGACAACAGATTTGCCGGTTACCTCTATTTCAAAAAAAGCGGTAATTATAAGGTATATTCTTTTAGGACTCCGGACTGTATGCTCTATCCAAGAAACGAAGTTTTCGATCGTAAATACAGAGTCGAGGAAAACAGCTCTACTCTGGTATTCAACGTCGTCGTAACCGAAGGGGTTCCGGAGAGTTTATGGCATCTGATACCGACTAGAAACGTTAATTCGGGCGCCAAAAATATCGTAGACCGCGCCGCGCTCTTAACTAGAGATTTAACGAACGATCTGGATAAAGTAAAATCAATTTATGAATTCTTCATAAACGACAATATTGGCGAAGATTTTTCTTATGTAAACTATAACGATATATATCCCGGATATCTCGACGCAACTAGTTGGGAAGATATATTTATCGCGTCTCATACGCTTGATCGTAGAAAAGGGGTATGCAACGACTTCGCCGAGCTCTTCGCCGCCCTTACTCGGTCGCTCGGATATAAAGTAAAAAAAGTCTCCGGAGAAGACCCGGATAACGGCGTAGCTCATATGTGGAATATTATAGACATAACGGGCGACGAAACGCTATGGTATAAAGTGGATACCGCGTTCGCCGTATCTGATAAATTTAACTACAAATCGTACGCCGAATTCTACCCGGAATTCGATCAGACCGCATTCGACATCGAACGCGATCTCAAATATACCAAAGATTATAAAGTTGAATATTAAATAATATTTGTCCCTTCTTATACTCGCGCCTTTGTTACTTCTGAAACTCTTCGACTTTCTTTAAAAACTGCTCCGGAAGTTCGGCGACGGATTTGTTTTTATAATTAAAGGCTATAAGCCCGGTTTCGATAAGCGCTATCGTCCTTCCCTCTTTGGTTATCTTGTGAAACGCTCTAAAACTTGCCGCAGATATCTCGTCTATTCTACTGCGTATCTCTATGTTGTCAAGAAGAAAGCCCTCCTCCTTAAAATTCACCGCCAAATCCGCCATAATAAGCCCGGTTTCATTATCGCCGATATTCAGCTCGGTAAATCCCATTTTTTCCAACATATCTATACGCGCTTCGTGAGTAAGCCCGACTACGGCGTCGTTCCCCAGATGCCCGCCGTAATTGACGTCGCGAACATGAATTCTTGTTTTATAAACAAAACTATATTTTTCTAACGGTTTCAACTTGATTTTAGGCATAAAATCTCCTGATTTTTTTAATATAACTCAAAAAAATCATTTTGTCAAAATAAAACGCGTCTGAATAGCGCTCAAATTCTTGACATAAATTTTTAAATATGTTTTAATTTCGTAATTAATTCATTTGGAGATTATTTTGGACAGAATTTTTAATATATTAATAGTCGGCGTAGGCGGACAGGGCATAATTCTTGCGAGCGACATCGCCTCAAAAGCGGCGGCGCTTGCCGGATTTGATTCAAAGAAAAGTGAAATTCACGGTATGAGCCAGAGAGGCGGTTCGGTATTCAGCCACGTTAGATACGGGAGTAAAGTCTATTCTCCCGTCATACCTTTAAGACAAGCCGATATCCTCGTCTCTTTAGAGGAGATGGAGACCGTCAGATGGGCGGACTTCTGCTCAAAAGATACGATTATAATATTAGCTAAAAACAGGGTAGCTATGCCGGAGTCTAAAGATTATCCTGAAAATATCGAGGAAGCGCTTAAAAAAACTTTTAAAAATATAATTACCGTAGACCCGAAAGAAATAGTTCAAAAAATCGGCAAGCCCAAGTTTTTCAACGTCGCGCTTCTCGGAGCCGTTTCAAACTATACCAAAATAGACGAGCCTTCCTGGAAAAAAGCTATCGAGGAAGAAGTCCCCGCCGGCGCTTTTGACGAAAACTGGAACGCCTTTTCAATAGGCAAGAGCGTTATAAAATAACGCGCGGTTTGTAGTTCTCTATCAGAGCAGTTTTCTTCGCTCTAGTCAGTTTTTTTATCTCTCTTTCGCGTTTAAAAGCGGCTTTTAAGGACTCCGTTTCCTCCATAAACACAAGCCTAACAGGACTCCTTCCCCTTGTGTATTTCGCGCCTTTGCCTTGATTGTGAAGTTTGACTCTTTTTTCTATATTATTGGTAGCCCCCGTATAATAAGTGTTATCCGAGCATAATAGTATATAAACCGCAATACCGCCCTTTTTATCCACATAAACCTCCCGAGCTTCATCTATTAATTTCGGTAATATTCGTTTTCATCTTATATTATAACCGAAAAAAGAAATAATAAAATAAAAAATATCTATTTTCATTGCGCCGTCGGTTTTTGGGGTAGTAATTTGACGCATATGCGTCAAATTTTTCATTGAGGGGCGCTTGCGGCGGTTACGACTGAACCGTCGATTTCGCGTCCTGCGCGTATGCGCGGGGAAATCGACGGTTCACTTGGACGTGGAAATTGACTGGCGCCTTGCCGGCGCCTCATATGTGTCAATTTATTTTCCCGCCCCAAAAAAAACGACGGGCGCGCATAGTTTTTAAATTAAAGATTGATATTTATCAAATTTTGTAATACAATAAGCGGCGTTTTAAACAAAAAAACAGCAGTTTTTATGGAGGTTTTAGATGTTAAGTTATCCCTTAAATTTTACTTTTAAGATTGTCGCTTTTAATCCGCAAGTTTCCGTATCCGATAGCGCCGGAAACGAGGTTTTTTACGTTAAACAAAAAGCTTTGGCGCTTAAAGAATCCATTAAGGTATTCTCCGATAAATCTCAAAGCAACGTACTTTTTAATATTAATGCCAATAAAATTATCGATTTCTCCGCGCAATACAATATTACGTTGCCTCAAGGCGACGCGGTCGGCTCTTTAAAGCGACAAGGAATGAAGTCTATATGGAAAGCCGATTATCGAATATTCAACCCTTCCGGCGAACAAATCGGCGCTATAAAAGAGGAAAACCCCTGGTTAAAAGTATTAGACTCGTTTCTTAGCGGAATACCGTTTTTATCTATGCTCGTCAACCCCTCCTATATTATAGAAGAAAATGGCGAGGCTGTATTCAGGCTTAAAAAACGCCCCGCGGTCTTTGAGGGAAAGTTTGTTTTAGAAAAAATCGGGGAGGCGACCGACGCAAACGAGTCGTTATTAATTCAAAGCGTAATAATGGCTATGTTGTTAGAGAGACTGCGCGGTTAAATATGCCCGGCGTTGATAAAATAGGTATTTTTCTAAATTTCGTTCTTAGGGCGGTATATACCACAATTCCGGCAATTGCGGCTAATATCGCCCCAATTTTGACGCAAAAGATACCTGTTCTTGCATATCCGCTTGATTTTTACGTTTCAATTAAAGGGGAGAGGCTGTTAGGCGATCATAAGACCTTTAGAGGGCTTTTTTCGGGAATTTTATTTTCGGTAATACTGATGACCGGGCAATATCTGGTAGATCGGTATACGAATTTTAAGTTCTCATTAATTGATTTTAACGAGGTAAACTTCTTTTGGATAGGATTTCTAATGGGCTTAGGGGTTATTCTGGGCGACGCCGTCAAATCTTTAGTAAAAAGAAGATTGAAAATCCCGCCGGGAGACAGTTTTATTCCATGGGATCAAATAGATTGCGTTCTAGGCGGACTGTTAGTCGGGCGGATCGTTTGGGATTTTCCGATAGGCTACGGACTTGTAATAATATTTATGACATTTTTCCTACATATTTTGATAAGACATATCGCTTTTTATCTTGGAGTATGCGATACAAAGTGGTAGCGTAGTTTATGAATCAAATCGAAAAATCTACCTTATATATCGTTTCTACTCCGATCGGAAATCTAGGCGACATTACTTACAGAGCCGTCGAAGTCTTAAAAGGGGTCGACGTTATCGCCTGCGAAGATACGAGGCATTCCAAAAAATTGCTGACTCATTACGGTATTAAAAACAGAGTTATTGCCTATCACAGTTATAATGAAGAGAACTCCGCCAACGGGATAATCTCGCTTTTAAATTCGGGAAATTCGGTCGCTCTAGTCAGCGACGGAGGAACTCCCTGCATATCCGATCCGGGGGTATTGCTCGTCAAGAAATGCCTTGAAAGCGGTATCGGCGTAGTTCCCGTCCCCGGGGCTTCGGCTCTATTATCCGCTTTGGTATCGTCCGGATTTAGAACGGATAAATTCTCATTTATCGGCTTTCTTTCTCCAAAATCCGGAAAAAGGAAAAACCAATTGGAGGAATTAAAAAATTTTGAGGGAACTATCGTTCTATACGAGAGTCCCTACAGGATATTGAAGCTGATTGAAGACGTCGGCGAAGTCTATCCCGATAAAAATATCTGCGTAACAAAAGAGTTAACGAAGATAAATGAGAAAAGAATTTTTGGATATCCTAAAGATGCGTTAGAAATTCTTGCTAAAGAAAAAATTTTAGGAGAATTTGTTTTATTGATTGCCAATTATTAAAAATAGTATTATACTTAATAAAGTTATGATTTTTTTAACCGATAATAATATTGAATATTAGAAGCGAGGTGTTATATGAGCATAGGCGGGATAGGACCGATTAACAATTATAACGAATATCAGAAGATTACTAAAAAGGGAAAGACTGAAAAGGTCTTAACTTCTGATTCCGTTAATATATCTCAAGAGGCTATGAGCAAAGCCGACGCTAAAAGAGCAATGGAAATAGTAAAAAACGCTCCGGACGTTAGACTTGATAAAATAGCCGAATTAAAAGAGAGAATGAAGAATCCTAATTACATAAACGACGCCATTATTAGCGGCGTGGCTGATAAAATTATGGATGTTTTTAAAATATAATTATTCGGTTAGTTTATTTTTATATTAAATTCGAACGGAGTATTGACAAAATGCTCCGTTTTTTATTTAATATGTTCAAGGAGAGATACTGTGAACGTTTTTGACTTTTGTATTCCTACAAATTTAAAGTTCGGTATAGACGTTATCAACAGATTAGGAAACGTAGTCGTCGAATTAGTAGACCCCAATTCAACCCCAAGGGTCTTGCTGGTAACAGAGGGGGTCTTGTACGAGTCCGGCTCTATCAAAAGAATAAAAGATATTCTTATAAAAAAAGGATGCGATCCTATAATATTCGACGATATAGTGCTAAACGCGGCGAGCGACGTAGTAGACGACGGGGCGAAAAGAGCCCGAACGTCTCATTCTAACGTCGTAGTAGGACTAGGCGGCGTTCGGGCTTTGTCAATAGCCAAAGGTATCGCTATGCTTGCCGCGAACGACGGCGAGATTGTCGACTATATAGAGGGTAAAATTCCCGAAAAAGAGTCCATCCCTTATATCGAAATACCTTCTACTCCCAGAAGCCCTTTTATGTTTAGAGATGAATTTTGGATTACCGACGTTCGCAATAGAAACAGCTACATCCTACCCGTAAAGAAAGGGACGACTAAATACGCTCTTTTTGATCCTATGATCACGACGACTCTGACTAGAAGACTTACGGCTACGACCGCTATAGACATAATGGCGAACGCCTACGAAGGTTACGTATCGACTAAGTCAAATTTTTTGTCCGACACTCTGTTTCTGAAAGCTTTAGAACTGATAAACAACAATATTTTCAACGCGGCAAACAATCTTAACGACGTTACTTCGCGGGCAAACCTATCCCTAGCCGGCTTTCTCTCGTCGTTAGGGCTTAGCATGACGTCGACAGGTATAACGGCGGCTCTCTCCTACGTTCTCAGCTCAAAGTTTAAAATTCACAAATCGCTATCGTCCGGCATACTGTTGCCGCGCGTTATGGACTACAATATAAATGCGGTTCCGGCAAAATATGTCAAAATTGCTCAGGTTTTGGGAGAAAACACGGAGGATCTTAGCGTTTTGGAGGCGGCTTTAAAAGCTATAGAAAAAGTCAGAAAAATTGTATTAGAATTGCAACTGCCGACCCGGTTGGAAGAATTTCAGATAACGAGAGACGATATAGTCAACGTTGCGGAGGACGCGAGAAAATTCTCAATGTTTAACTATATTCCCCGTTCGTGCGATACGGAAGAGTTGATAGCAATATTGCAGTCGGCATATTAAGAGCTTATGAAAAATTTTTATAAATTGGCGGTTTTCTACTCTACGGACGAGCTGGATCTAAAAGATATAGAGAGCGAGATATTTACGGAAAACAGAGAGAAAGTCAACTTCTTTTTCTTCCATAACAGAGATATGCACTTCAATAAAGCGGAAATATTAAAAAAATCTTTGCTAAACGAATTGGATACAATTCAACCGGAATTTAATTTTAAACGCAACTCGCTTATTATGACAAAAGTTATAAAGAAGTTTGACTTTGAAGCTTTTGATAAAAAAGTCGACGCCGAATATAACGATTACCTCAATAAAATCAATTACAGAATCGACTGCATATTCCAAACATTCGATCTTTTTTACAGATTATATAGCGATAGAAATATAATATTTACCTTTCCGAGCCAGATAAAATCGAATTTCAACAACATTTTAAATAAAAACGAAATAAAATGCGAAGAACTGACTAAAATCAACAGTATTGTCAGAGATCTCGAAGTCCTTCACTGGATTAACTATTATTCCAAAAAAAATATTAACCAAAAAGACGAAGGGGTCGTTAGTTACAGAAATATAACGAACATCTATAAATTGGCGTAAATCCGCGTCGCTCCCCGACAAAAAAATGACACATATGAAGCTGCATGCGCCGCGTCGCTCATCGACAAAAGCGGGAATTCCCGTTTTGAATATACTAAAATACTGAAGCCCCTTCATGCCAAGACCTTATCGGGACTTGCGGCGCTTCCTGATGGAAATTGACACATATGGGGAGCTACATGCGGCGCTATGTCCCCCAAAAAACCGACGGAGTATAGTTTTTTAGTTTCAAAATTTAGAATTAAAAAAATAGAGATGAATTTTTTAAAAAGAGAGAATTTAAATGTTATTAAAACTTGACAGAATAAATTTTTGAAGTATTATAAATAGCAGTAATAAGGAACGAATATGAATTTAAAACAAATTTTTCCCGAGAAAAAAGATATAGCGGCAAATTATGCGATAAAAAGAGCAGATCAAAAGGAGTATCTGGTAAACGGAGAAATTAGAATCTGGAACGGGCAGACTCATGAGATAGTATCTCCGATTTGCGTAAGAGACGGCGATAAGTTGGAGAGGCAAGTTATCGGCTCGACCCCGTTAGTCGGCGAAAAGGAGGCGTTAGAAGCCCTTGATGCGGCGGTAAAGGCGTGGGACTTGGGGCGAGGCGAGTGGCCTGCAAAAAGCGTTGAAGATAGAATAGCATGCGTTCAGAAATTTGTAGTCGGCATGCAGACAAAACGCGACGAGATAGTCAATTTGCTGATGTGGGAGATAGGGAAGAGTTATAAAGACAGTTGTAAAGAATTTGACCGAACTATACAGTATATAGTTGAAACGATAGATGCGTTGAAGGAACTCGACAGAGTTTCGTCCCGATTTCAAATAGTCGACGGTATTGTCGCTCAGATAAGACGTTCTCCTTACGGAACGGTTCTTTGTATGGGACCTTTTAATTATCCTCTTAACGAAACTTTTACGACGCTTATTCCGGCTCTTATAATGGGCAATACGGTAATTTTTAAACCGGCAAAGTATGGCGTTTTATTAAATCGTCCGTTGTTGGAACTATTCCGCGACTGCTTTCCAAAAGGGGTCGTAAACTCTCTATACGGGGACGGAAAAGTAATCATCGGACCGTTAATGAAAAGCGGTAAGATCGACGTTCTTGCTTTTATCGGTTCGGCAAAAACGGCAAATATTATAGAAAAGCAACATCCTTATCCAAATCGACTCAGAACGATACTCGGGCTAAATGCGAAGAATCCGGCTATTATCTTAGAAGACGCCGATCTGAGCGTAGCGGTAAAGGAGGCGGTTACGGGGTCTCTATCTTACAACGGTCAAAGATGCACCGCTTTGAAAATTCTTTTCGTTCATAGAAAGATAGTCGACAGATTTTTGGAAGAATTTTCAAAAGCGGTCGACGCGTTAAAACTCGGAATGCCCTGGGATGAGGATGTTTCTATAACTCCCTTACCGGAAGAGGGCAAGACCGAATGGCTAAAAAGCATGGTAGACGACGCGTTGGCTAAGGGCGCTAAGATAGTTAATAAAGGCGGCGAGATATGCGAGACGCTATATAAGCCGGCGGTAATTTATCCGGTAACTCCCGATATGGTTTTATATAACGAGGAGCAATTTGGACCGATAGTTCCGGTAGTTCAGTTTGATAGGGACGAGGAGATTATCGAGTATGCGGCGCATTCTACTTACGGTCAACAGGCGAGCGTTTTTGGCAAAGACCCGGTAAGAGTTTCAAGATTGGTCGACGCTTTGGTCAATCAAGTGTGCCGCGTTAATATAAATTGCCAATGTCAGAGGGGACCGGACGTATTTCCGTTTACCGGCAGAAAAGACTCGGCGGAGGGGACTTTGTCCGTATCCGACGCGTTGAGAGCCTTTTCTATAAGAACAATCGCGGCGACTAAAACGACCGATCAGAATAAAGAACTTATAAGAAATATATTAAAAAACAGAAATTCTTCCTTTATAAATACGGATTTTATTTTATAAACGGGCGTATTTGTACCCGTCGGTTTTTAGGACGGGGAAATTAACGCATATGCGTCGCGGCGATAACGCGCGACAATTGTCGCATAAAAATTCGACGCATATGCGACGCAATACTCCTCGATGAGAAATTGACGCATATGATGTAAATATAAAAATGGAGGTTTAATATGTCGCATACTTTTAACGTTAGAGCGTCGGCGTCCAAAGAACGGCTGGACAAACTTATTCAAGAGCGTCTCAAACCGGGAGCCGACAAATCGAAGATCGACTCTAGAATTTGGGATTTGTTTGGAGAAGATTGGGCTGTAATGTTCACAGATTTATCGGGTTTTTCAAAAGGCGTCGCAGAATTCGGAATTATTCATTTTTTACAGATAATCTACGAGTCGGAAAGACTATTTGTACCGCTGATTGAAGAGAACGACGGTATTTTACTCAAGATCGAAGGGGACAGTATGATGGTAATTTTCAGAAACGTTGAGAAAGCTATCGAATGTTCTATTTCTATGCAAAGGATTTTAGTCGATTACAACAAGGATAAGACCGATACTGAAAAGATTTTATTGTGCGTCGGGCTTGGTTTCGGTAAGATGTTGCGAATCGGAGATCAGGACGTCTACGGAGCCGAAGTCAACGCTTCCAGCAAACTCGGCGAGGATATAGCAAAAGCCTGGCAGATATTAGTTACCGATTCTGTTAAAAAAGCCGCGAAGAATATAAAGGATATAGAGTTTGAAAAAATCGACGAGATACCGCCGGGCGCTAAAGAGGCGTACAGTTTGAAATATAAGTTGTAAAAAGCTCGAAAATTAATGCGCATATGCGCCTGTTTTTTTGTCGGAAATGGAGAATATAAACAGACATAATTGCCGTAATTAGCGTCGCTCTTCCGGCAAAGGCGGGACGGCGGCGCTTTCGGTATTTTTTACTTGAGGAGGCGCTTTTTTTGTTTTGAACGCGCCGGATATCGATATATAAAGCAGGATGAACGCGACAAGCGCAAATATCAACGCCCAAACAAGCGGCGGTAGCGGAAAAACTTCTTTTGACATATTTTGAGCGTCGGTTTTGACGTCGCTCACGGCGGAGTAGAATATAAGAGTTTTTAGATCTTCCAGAGAGTTAAGCGATAACTGAATTGATAAAAAAGAGAGTAAGAATTTTGGAAAATTGCCTTTAAAGGCGAGCCCCAAAAAGATAAATAGGAAGCCTACTCCAAAACCGAACGCTATCGTCAGTAGGGTAGTAAGTCCGAAGAAGAAGGTCATTCCGATAAAAAAAAGTCCTAAGAATATAAATAAAAATTTTTCGGTATACCTTTTGGAATTTATAAGTATCAGCGCGCCGCCTAAAAACGAAGTTCCTATATAGCCGGCGGGGATCACGACGGGTAGGAATCCGCCGGTATGTTTTGTCAACCCCGAAGCATCCTGATTGATAAGGAAAGAGACGTTCTTGCCGCCGGTAAGAATCGACGCAAGAACGTGAAACGATTCGTGTATAAATGTGGAAAAAAGTCTGAAAGGGTATAACGCGATACTCGCAAACGGTATCAAGGATAGTATTATCGACAAAGCGAAAGTCGTAAAAAATAACAACTTCCATCTGTTAGCGTTTTTATCAAACAAGAGAGCTCCTTACAACCGCGATTTACCAAAACCGCTTTTCTTCAAATTCCTATAATCTAAGTAGTCTATATTTTTTTACTCTTTATGTAAATAAATATTTGAAAAATTATGGTACGAGCGGCGTAAAAACCGGGAATTCCCGTTTTGAATATTCTAAAATACTAAAAATTCTTTCATTCTTATATTGCGAAGTCTGAATTTGCGATATTATTCTATTACTTTTAGATGTTTTTTTAGATCCAACGCTCCATGATATACTCCTAATATATCGATATCGCTATTTAGTTTTATTAAATACACAATCCTATAATTGCCATACAATAGCATTCTTATATTTCTATTGGGGAAGTCTTGCAACTTATGACCAATTTCCGAAAAAGTTTTAAGAATTTCAGTTTTTTTTACTATTTCGGATATTACTTTTTTGGCTATTTTTTCATTATCAAGTGAAATATATTCGTATATCTCTCTTAACCACTTTTTTGATTCGTCAGTCCAAAATATTCTTACCAATTTTTAATCTCTTCTTTTAGCGCGCTATGTTCGATAACTTTATTGCTATCGGAATCTTTTAATCCGTTGTTTATCATTCTGGCAAAACTTAACTCTTGAATAATATCGGTAAACGTACTGTCGTCGGGTTGATCTTTTATAATTTTTATCATTTTTTCTTTTACGGCATTCATAAATAATATCCTAATTAATATTTTACTTTAAAATATATAGCATATTAATAAATTAGTCAAATATTTTATTAATACCTGCGCCCGCCGGCTTTTTGGAAATGTTCCATATGTGTCAATATTTCTGCGACAATTGTCGCGCCCCGATAAAACCGGGAATTCCCGTTTTGAATATTCTAAAATACTTAGTTGTTTATTAACAAAGCGTTAAGGTAAAAATTTATTTTTGCATTTTCGTAAAGATTTATTTATTTTTAACCGAAATAGTAGTATAAATGTTTTCTATTTGGAGGATAACGTGGCGCTTCCTAAAAGTATAGGTATTAAATTATTTGACGATTCGTTTGTTCCGGTTTTGTCGGAAGGAGAGATAAAAAATAAGAAGGTTATTTTGACTACGGTTAAGGATAATCAAAAAAAGGCGATTATCGAGTTGTATGAAGGCAACAGCGATAGATGCGTAAACAACGAGTATCTGGGCAAACTTGTTATCTCTATCGATAGACAGACTAACAAAGGCGAACCGGGGATCGAGGTTCATTTGAGACTCGACGAGAACGGAATGTTGTACGCGAAGGCGTGGGATGTCGAGAGCGGACAGGAGACGGCGATAAAAATAGAGCATTCAAAGTCTAAGAGAATATTCCGCGAGACTCTGAGCGACAACGAGATAGACGGTCTCGGCGGAACGGGGACGAAGCGTATTGATAATTACGAATCCGAAGATATTATTTCGAATTACGGCGATGAAAAAAAGAGCGTTTTTCCTATAATAAGGGGTATTCTTATCGCGCTTATCATTTTGATTATTTTAGCGTTATTGGGATTAGGCGGGTATTATCTGGTTAAGAATATATCGACGTTGATGGGACTATTCGACAAACCAAAGACTACTACTACTACTACGACTACGACTATAGTCGAGGAGACGACTACTACGACCGAAGAGATCGTTACGACGACGACGGTCGCTCCAAAGCTTGACGAAAATATAACGGGAATAAAAAAACTCGAAGGTAAAAAGCATTATATAAGACGCGGAGATAATTTGTGGAATATTTGTAAGAAATACTACAACGATCCTTGGTATTATCCTTCGTTAGCCAAAGAAAACTCGATAAAAAATCCCAGATTGATATTGGCCGGCAGGTCGTTAATAATTCCGCCAAAATCGGACTTAAGAAGGTGGGACTTAAAATCGAATAGATTAGAGGATTAGATAAGGGGACGCGGAAGCGTCCTTTTTTTATCGGCCGATTTTAATAAAATTTAATCAAATCTATTGACAATTTATCTTATAAAATGTATTTATAACTATACTGAAAAGAGGAGTAAATAATCTTATGGCTATCGACTTAAAGAGTTTAAATCAAAAAACTAAGAAAGGAACAGTTTTAACGTATTCGTTGATTTCCGCTTTTCTTTTTTTAGCGCTTGTATTTTTTACGGTACTCATTGTTAATTATAACATAAACAACAAAGCGGCGGCGCTTTTTGAAAAAGCCTATATCCAGATATTGGATTTTAACGATCAAAAAAATATATATTCAAAACAGGAGATGGAGGAGGATATAATATTTGCTCTCGATCGGGTAATTTCGCAGTATCCCAAAACTTCTTCAGGTAAGAGAGCTGTTTTTTATAAAGGTTACGTGTTTTATAACGTAGGCAAATATGAGGAGGCTAAGAAGATATTCGACTATTTTGTTAAAGCGTTTTCTAAAGATCGCCTTATAGAGAAGGTTTACTATTATCTTTCGTATTGTTATAGCGAGACAAACGACGTAGACGGAGCTATTGATACGCTGAAGGTTTTTGAGCAGAAATACCCCTCCTCGTATTACAGTTCGATTGCATATTTCAGACTCGGTTATCTCTATGAAAAAAAGGATAAAGAAAAGTCGAAAGAGTATTATAATAAAGTTATATCTCAAACGGATAGCGGTTCTCAAAAAGAGATGGCTAGAAAGAGAGTTATAGCTTTGGAGAACGACCTCGAATTTTAATGACGCGTTATGAAATGTAGAATAAAAAAAATAGACCTTATCTTATTCTTATCTGTTTTTTTTATTCTTTTGAGTTTTTTTTTCGACTACAAATTTGGCGCCGGGGTTGTTTCTTACAAGTTTGACGCGTTAAAAAAGGAAGTAGCGTTCAAAACGTCGAGATTATCCGGCAATAATTTTTTGACTCTCCTTCGCGGCGTATCTCCCGACGGCGACGCTTACGAAACTAAAAAAAAAAATACCTGAATTTTGTTAGAGATTTATATTTATCCGGTCAAAAAATTCCGTTGATTAGCAGAAGCGTCGAATCGTCGGGGCTTGGTTTTAACGAGATTGGTTCGGCGTCGGATTGGGATTATCTGACTCTATCCGGATATAAAATTGTCCATGATAAAGGAAACAATTTTTACTCGTTACAGAGATACTACCCCGTATTGTATAAAAAAAATAGCGGCGTCGATCTCGATATGATAAAAAGCGGAATCGATAAAAATCAGTTTGCTTTCAATCTCGAAATCGATAAGCTCAAGGGGCGCGTTAGGAAAAACAATAGCTATATAAAAACGCAAATATTTTCATACCTTGAAAGGAGCCGGTTGCCGGACGAAGCGCAAAAACAAATCGCCGAGATTTTTAGCGCCGAAGAGAATATGAAGAATTATGACGATTTTTTAAAAGAATTATATGTAGAAACGACTCTTCATTATGGAGAGACAAATCTCTACGCTAACGATATACAATTTTTCGACAAACTTTATAAGAAATCTATAAAAATTGATAAAAAAAATCTTATTGACGGTAAGAATAGTCTTTACGATATTATATACTATGGAAAAGAGGTATATTTTGAAGATATTATTGCAAATAAAGAGAATTATTTGCCGACGGCGATCTTATCCGAGTTATTGGAAATTTTTGATCTGGAATATAAAGAGATATCTGTAAATTACGAGGATAAATCGATATTAATACCCGTTGTCGGCGATATTTCCGGCGACGCGGCGTTAAAAATCAAACCCCTTGTTATCCCTATCGACGAATCGGGTAATCTTCGCTGAGATATTGTCGCTATGCCCGTCGGTATAACGCCATAAATTTTAAATTTTACTATTTTTTTTTAATATAATTTACTTTTTTCAAAATGATATGATATAATTCTCGATGTTTTACGAGTAACTCGGCTGTTTTTAAACGATATTTTTGCAAACTGCGTTAAGGATATACGATGGGCGTTAAAAGAGAGAGAGAGCGGATATACAAATATAAAGACGTGTATAATTCTATGACTTTTTTTCACGGCGAGGGGGCGATAAAATTCTGCGGCAAGATAGAAAAGTGGGAGAATATCGAGATAATTAGCAGAATATTTTATAAAAAACTTGAGGAAGCGCTCTATACGAAAAAGGGGCTTAATTATATTTATGAAAAGTCTCTGACAAAAATTATGGAAAAAAATAATTTGTCCGATAAAAATATTTTGGATATATTCAGAGAAAAGAAATTCCATCTTGAGTCGGTAAATATTCTGATAATGAAAATATTTGATTATATCTACTATAATATCAAAACAAATTTGCCATACGTCAAAACGTTAAGTATGGTAACGGGAGCCGTCAGCGAGTTGCTTGAAAATACTTTTAAATACGCTTCGGGCGAGTTTAGCATTACGGCGAGAATAAGGAACGGAAAATACCCGTTAGTTATAAAAATTGAAAACGGTTACGACAATCTCAACGACAAAGTTAAGAACGATCTTTTAAACTTGCAAAAAGGGATTGACGAGATAAACAGCAAAGAAGATCCTGAGGAAGCGTTTGCCACCGCGGTAAAAGAGCGGATAGAGAACGAAAGCGAAGATTGCAAACATTCGAGATTGGGCTTTGCAAAAATAAGGATGGACGTCAACGCTAAAATGAAATTGGCGTTAAGTTCTTCTCATTTTGGCGAAAAAGGTATAACTTTAACTATGGCCGTGCCGATACGAATACACAAAATCGAAGATATAATGGAAAAAGTTGATAAAATTTTAAAACTATAATAATTAAAGGAGGAAGTTTTATGCGCGCAGACGAGAGACATATTGTCAAGAAGGTTGTCGGAGTTAGTATGGCGATACCTTTTATTATTTTTATCTATTCCCAGACCATACTTAGTCTTTACAACCCGTATCTGGAATTTTCGTTTTTGGAAAGATTTTTGATGGGATCTGTAAAAAATATCTTTTTGATAGTATTTGTAGCGTGCGCGACTCCTTGCGTGGCGATAATCGGATTTTTTCTTTTGCCCGTCAAAAAGGCGCTGAACGACGAATCGCTAATCCCTTTAGCGAAAAAAAGGATAATAAGACTTCCTATACTTTTATTGATCGTATATTTTATCGGCTTCCTATCCGGTCCTATCGTGGCGTATATAACGCCTAGTTCGGTAAAATTAAACGATTTTATATACGTATTTATGGTATCGTTTTGTAGCGGTCTGTTTTGCGTGTCGTTTACTCTTTTTTACATCGACAAACTGATGTTGCCGGTCAAAAAGTTATATAATATGCAAAAGATAAAAGACGATCAAAAAGAGTTGTCGATCTATTTTAAGTATATATTGTCGATGGCTTCGGTATTTTTGTTAATTTGGTCGGTTACTCAATATATTGGTTTTTATTATATTCAAAAAGGGGGCGAAGCGGATACGGGCGTTTTTTTTACTAACGTTTTTGTTAATAATTTGATAATATTTATAGCGGGTATACTCCAATTTATTCTTATAAACAACAACGTTAAAGATACGATTAACGATATCAGAGGAACGCTAAAAAGTATTATAGAAGGCAACGGAGATCTTACTAAAAGAATAACCGTATCAAGTTTTAACGAATTTGGATTACTCACCTCCGATTTTAACGATCTTATTGTTTTTCTCGACGAAATGGTCGGCAAGATCAAGAAAGTTGCGGCGCAAATCGACGGTTCGAAGGGTATATTGACTAACTCTATCGAAGGCAACAAGCGGGTTTTTGAAGGGGTAGTAGCTTCGGTAAATAAGATCATTGAGTCTATTAATCAAGATTATCAAAATACCAAACTTCTCCAGACAATTAGCGATAAGGTCGTCGATAACTCCAGATTAATAAACGACGCCGTTAAGAAACAGAAAGAAGCCGTTCAATATTCGGGGGCCTCTATAGAGGAGATGACCGCCAATATTAGAAGCGTTAGCAACCTGTCTCAAAGCGCGACTAAAGATTTTAGAGCTATTTTGCAAGATATAGAAATCGGTAAAGAGAGTTTGAAAAACTCGATAAATTCGATTAATCAAATTTACGATGCGTCGAAGGATCTCTCTTCTCTTATAAATACAATTTCCGATATTTCCGAGCGGGTCAAACTCCTTGCGATTAATGCTTCGATAGAAGCCGCTCGGGCGGGTAAAGCGGGAGAAGGATTTGCCGTCGTCGCTCAGGAGGTTCGTAAACTCTCTGAAGCCAGCGGAGCGAGCGTTAAAGGGATTGATTCTAAGCTTACCGAAATAAACGATATGATATTTGAGGGCGCCGAGATGATCAACAAATCCGGTAAGACAATCGAGGTCTTTTTTGAAAATACGGAGAAATCTATCGTAATGATAAACGAAATAAACCAATCTATGATAGAACAAGAATTAGGAACAAAAACTATTGAAAAGTCCAGCGTTGAAGTGCAAGAAAATAACTACCGATTGACCGAACTGTCAAAAAGCGGCGAAACGTTAATGGATGAGATGAAAAAAATATTAGAGAACTATTATGTTTCAAGTCAGAATATTCATCTTCAAACCGAAGAGCAAAAAGGGAAAAATCAGCATTTAGTAGAAATTAATCGCGATTTGGTCAACGCGGCGAACTCTATTAATTCGAGTTTTGACGATCTGAAAGACTTGTTGCATAAATTTATTATTAGCGAAGATATTGAAGCCATTTAACGATCTGATTATTTTAAATATCCCCGATTAAGAGGTCTTGAAGTGTCCCAGATTTTCGTCTATAGCGCTAATAGTCTCTATAGAGTCGTGGGCAAATTCCGATACCTTTTGAGCGTTAACGTTTATCTCCGTCGCGCTTTTTGCCATCTGTTCTATATCGTTTTTTATTTCGATAGCGGCGTCGCTGAGATTTTCGATTTTTATAAGCGCCGTATCAGCTTCGGAGCTCATCTTCTTAGAACCGGTTTGAACCTTGGTAGTGATGTCGTTCATAGATTTCAAAGCTTCAAGAATTTGCGCGGATCCCTCTCTCTGTTCGATCATCGATTGTTGAGATTCCCTAACGAGCGACTCTGTTTCGTTAATTAATTCCGCGACTTTAGCAAAAGATTCGTCCGCCCCTTTAGAACTTAGAACCATTTCGTCGATCGCTACTTGAACTTTAACAATTTCATCCTGAATAGTTTTAGATTGATTGGCCGAGGTCTCCGCTAACCTGCGTATCTCTTCGGCGACTACCGAAAATCCCAGTCCCGCTTCGCCGGCGTGAGCCGCTTCGATCGCCGCGTTCATAGCGAGCAGGTTTGTTTGAGAAGCGATTAATGCGATAACCTTATTAGCCTCTCTCAGGGCTCCCGAGCGCTCTATGATCTGAACTATACGATTGGAAGAGTCCGCCTGAGCTTTTTTACCGATTTCGGCGGCGTCGAGAAGAGCGGCAAACTGCCGGGTCATTTTTTCGATTAATACCGTTACCGATCCTATATTGCCAATCATCTGTTTGATAGAAGCCGACGCCTGGGTTACGCTAGTCGATTGATCGGAAATTACAGACTCCAGAGTCAAGATACTGCCGACGATTTGTTTAATCGCGCCTGAAGACTCGATTGCGACGTTAGTTTGAATGTCTGACTTTTCTTTGATATTAATGATTTTTGAAGTAATATTATCGATGGCTTTTGCAGAGCTTTCGGCGTTTTTATTTAATTCGTCTCCGATTTTGTAGAGTTCGTTTTGCGCGAGTTTTAACTCGTCAACGTTTGACGCCAATCCCGAACTAAATTCGTTGACCATGCCGGAGATAGAAGCCAATTCGTCTACGGAGCATATATTTATGCGCCCGCTTAGGTCTTTTTCGTTAGAGAGGATGTATCTTATTTGATTAACGACTATTTTAAAGATTAAGCCCGTAGATTTGGACCATAGAGCTGTAAGAATTATAACCATAACGCCGTAAAAAAGAGTCCCCAGTAAAATCATTATTACGCTTGACGAGCTTAATTTCATCAAATTATCGTTTTGCCTATTTACGATTAAGAAAACGTTTGAGAAAGAGAACAATAGCGACATCACCGTAAAAAATGTCGGAATAATGAATATTTTACGAGTCTGCTTTCTTTCGTCTAAATCGCTCGGGTATTTGCGCAATTTTGTCTCAAGTAAAAATTCGACAATCACTCGATCGCTTAAAGCAAATATAAGAGCCGATACAAGCATCGCATAAGATAGCAAATAACAAAAAATCATCGTTAGAATATTTTTTTGAAGACCAATAATATCGTTAAAAGCTACGGTAGACGAGATTAGAACTATAGATAATAACAAGAAAGCCGCTAACGCCCTTAAGGGAATAAAGCCGAGAGAAGAGATGTTTTTTTTATAAATTTCCGGTTCGTCCTGAACGGCGTAAAGATCGCGATTAAAATATTTAGCGTTTTTACCAACTACTAAAACCGAGACAACTATAAAGAGAGGAAGCGCTATAAGACTAAAAATCTTAAAATTACTAACCCGGGTATGAGGATAATTTAAATATGGGATAAAAACCAACCATAATAAGCTGAAAAAGGACGACGTAGAAAATATCATAATTTTAAATAGTTTAGAATGTTTAGACATAAAAAAAACTCCAAATTATTTTTATCTTTTTTCTACCGGTACAAAATCGCGCAACGGCTCGCCCGCGTATATTTGTCTCGGTCTCATAAGTTTCTGGTCGGGATCGGTCTTCATCTCAAGCCAATGCGCGATCCATCCGGGAAGACGTCCGATAGCAAATATAACCGTAAACATGTTCGTAGGTATACCCATAGCTCTGTAAGCAACGCCGGTAAAAAAGTCGACGTTGGGATACAAATTTCTGTCCTGAAAATACGGATCTCTTAACGCTCTCTCTTCCAGTTCCATAGCTATATCTAAAAGAGGATCGTTGTTCTTCTTAAGATGTTTAAGCAGAGTTTCGCAAGTTGATTTGGCTATTTTTGCGCGAGGATCGTAGGTCTTGTAAATTCTATGTCCAAATCCCATTAGCCGCATTTTAGAATTTTTTCTTTTTGCAAGCTCTATCGCTTCTTGGGGTTTCATTCCTCCTTTGTAAATTTCTTCAAGCATCTCTATAACCGCTTGATTAGCTCCGCCGTGAAGAGGTCCCCACAAAGCGCAAATCCCGGCCGATACCGAAGCGTATAAATTGGCTCCGGAACTCCCAACGGTTCTTACTACGGTAGTAGAACAGTTTTGCTCATGATCGGCGTGCAAAATAAGGAAGGTATTTAACGCTCTTTCTAAGACCGGATCGATTTGATAATCGTCGACCGGCGACGCAAACATCATATTTAAAAAATTTTCGCAATATCTGTATTTGTACGAAGGATAAACAAACGGCTGCCCGATGGATTTCTTATAAGAGAAAGCGGCGATAGTCCGCATTTTTGACAACAACATGGTAACGGTATGGAGGAAAGGCTCCTTATGCGTATCGTCTGAAATCTCAGGATAAAAAGAGGAGAGAGAGACGACCATTGCCGATAATATAGCCATCGGATGAGCGTGTTCGGGATATGTCGAGAAAAAGTTTTTGATATCTTCATGAATCATCGAATTTAAATTCATGAGCTTGCTGAAATATTTTCTTTCGTCCACCGTGGGAAGTTTTTTGAAAATAAGAAGATACGCCACTTCGAGAAACATACAGTTTAGCGCCAAATCTTCTACTTTATAGCCCCTATATAGAAGTATTCCTTTTTCGCCGTCGACAAAAGTGATATCGCTAGCGGCAATTCCGCTGTTTACAAGTCCTACGTCGTAGGTAACAAGCCCCGTCTCTCTTCTCAAAGTAGAGAGGTCTACGGCTTTTTCGCCCATACTCCCTTCGATTAAAGAAAAATTAAAAACTTTATCGTCAATTATTAGTTCGGCTGATCCAATATCTTTAACATTCTTCATAGTATTTCCTTAAATTATCAACCAAGCATTGTAAATTATTTCATAAAATTTTACAAGGCTTTATTTTAATTTTTCTTAAAATTATTTTAACTTATTATACATAGAGTTGTTTTTTACGGGTATAAAATAATTGACGCTAACGTTGGCGAGCGACGGGAAATTTATCCACTCTCCGTCGGGAATACTTCCCCATGGAAGCGGAAAAGCGTAGCCCCCCTCGACGGCAAAGCTCCACTCCATATATCTTCCAAAACGGACTTCGTACCCTATCATAACGGGCGAAAAAAGAACGTCCGCGTCGCCGGTTCTTAAATTAAAATCAATCTTTGGAAATATCGTGTAGTAAACGCACTGCGCTTGCTGTCTTCCAAAACGGATAGCGGCGGTAAGATCTGTCGCAAAATAGAGGCTGTGTTTGTCTTGAATCGTCAAATATTTCTCGCCTAACCCCAAATATCCAAGATTAACGCCGTCTTTATCGCGAATATTCATAAAATCTTCAGTATGCTGATATTTATATCCAAACCGCGCTCTTAGTCCCAAAAAGAAGATTCTATTTTGAGTTTCAAATAACTTGAAATGAAGGAGAATATTCGCCAAATATAACTGCGGTAGTCCGATACCCCCTTCAATGGAGAAGTTAAAATATTCGTTTGGCGCGAACCTGTATCCCAGAAATATTGTCGAAAATCCCGTCCATTCGTCGTCCGTTCTAAAATAAAACGAGTGAGATAGCGGCCGCAACATACCGCCTTTTTGTAAAAAAACGGGATTGTTCTTCTCGTAAGCGACCCTTTTGGATTCGTAATCAAGCAAACTTTCCCCCGTTTTATAGCCGCTAAGCGCGGAATATAGCGATTCGAGTTTGATCTTGGACAGTCCCAGCCCCGGCTTTAATACGTACAATCTCGCCGCAGGATTGGCAAAATACGAATTTTTAATTATATCCGAGTCGCCGGACGCCTCCGACTCGGCGATAAGTTTTTCAAAATTCTCGTAAGTAATAAGCCAAGGAACAGAATCCGTTTTTTTTATTTGAGACGCGCTATCCAAGCAAAAAACGTTTGTCGATAAGATTAGCGCAAAAAATAATAATATAAACCTTTTCAAAGAAAACTCCTTAATAAATACTGAATTAAAATATATTTTAATATATATATAAGAAAAGTCAAACTTTATTTTAAAAAAGCGCCCTGTCGGTTTTTTTTGGGCGTGGAGAGAAATTAACGCATATGGGTTCTTGGCGGGAAAATATAATATTATGTTTTACAGCCGGCTTTGAATGTTTTTTCAAATTCTTTAAAAGAGTTTGATTTGCTTACGGATTCGACAAAATTTTCTATTTTTAGCAAATGGACTATCTCTTTTAATAAATTGAGGTGATATTCCGGCGGTTGCTCGGTTGAAGTCAGCAACACCAACATAATGTTAATTTTTTCGGGAATATTTGGTATATCAAATCCGGAGCGATTAACTCCGACGTATATGATATGTCCTTCGATTTGAGATATGTGAGTGTGAACTAAAATAACGCCGGGCAACAGCGTCAAGGGTTCGTTAATCGCTATGTCGGAAAGTATATCGGAGAGTTCGTTTAAAACTTCGGGAGTTTTACCGAATTTTTCTTTTAGAATATAATTAAAGGCGTTTTTAATAGGAAGATTGTTTAGATTAAAATAGAAATTTCGGTTTTCGATAAAATGAAATAAAAACTCTGAATTTACCGGAGTTTGAAGTTCTCTTGAGCGCCATTTTTCTTCGGAAGGATATAATATCATAATATTATTGGTTGTAAATTTCTTAGAAAGAATTCCCGGTAATTTGCTTAAAAACGGTTGCCAAGCGGGGCGCGTTATTCTTGCGGAAAATAAGGCTAATATATCGTCCTTTTTTACGATATTTTCAAGAAAGCGATCGACGTTTTTCCAGAAGTTAATAGACAAAGTATCAATCTCGACTTTTTTACTTAAATGGCGAATCAACGAAGAGACTCCGTTTAGCGTATCCTCCTGGGCGACAATCAGTACTTTTGTTTTAAATTGAACGCTAAAATTTGATATAATATTAAATATCTCTTTGCTCCCCTCTTGCTTCTCTACAAACGGCGGAACTATCAATACGATTCTACCGGCGGCGGCGTAAGAGGTAACGATCTTGTTGATTATTAATAACTGAACGCTGTTTTCAACGATAGGATCGACATTATATCCGAATACCTTGCCAAGACTTTTCTCTCTACCGTCCCAGCCGGTTATAACGCAGGATATTCTCAAGTCTCTTACGGCTTTCATTATGCCGGCTCCGACGCTAATATCGACTCTGGTAATCGGAGTAACGCTGATATTCGCCGCTAAAGACTTAGCGACGGCGACGGCGAGAAGTTTCTCAGACTCCATAATTTTATTTTCAACGTTGAAATCGTCCATTACGATATTTATCGGGTAGATCGACTCTGTGGAGTAGTTTTTTGAAAGAATGAACGATAACTCCATAAGGTCTTTGATATGATTTTTATTGTAAATGGGGACGAGAATTCTTAGATTTTGTTCGTTGCGTTCTTCAATCGGTCTATCTTCGGATAAAACGATCTTTTTGCCGAAATATTCTGTTATTATTGGGCCGATAAAACAGGTAATCGTAATGATAATTATGGTTCCGGCAAGGATGGAGTCGTCGAAAAAACCAAAATCGTATCCTATTAATACCACGGCCAAGGTCGCCGCAACGTGATTTACGCTCATACCGTAAACCAAACCGATCTCGTTTTTAGACCATTTCAATATTTTTCCCGAAAAAAAAGCCGCCAAAAATTTTGACGTTAGCGCGACGATAATCATCGTTAGCGATACGAGCCATGTTTTTGGATTGGCAAATAGAATCTTTAAGTCGACAAGCATGCCCACCGAAATTAAAAAAATCGGGATGAATAACGAATTTCCTATAAAGTCGATTCTGTTCATTAAAGCGCTTTTTTTGGGAATAAGCGAGTTTAGTATAAGACCGGCTAAGAAAGCCCCGATAATCGGTTCTAATCCCGCCAGAGGCGCAAGACAGCTGCACGTCAAGACGATGAATAAGACAAAAATATATTCCACTGTCTCATTTTTGGCGAGAGTTTTAAAAAACCATCTTCCAATCAAGGGAACTAGAGAGATTACGGCTAAAGTATAAATCGCCAAAAATAAAAAGAACTTTATCCAAAATAATATGTCGTTTTTTTCATTTGAGGGAGCGGTAATAATCGCTAAAACCAGCATAGCGAGAGTATCGGTAATAATTGTGCCGCCAATAGCCGCGGTCGCTCCGGAGTTATTTACCAGCCCTAATTTGCTGACGATAGAGTACGATAATAAGGTATGAGTTGAAAACATACCGGCCAATAATATAGACGAAGCGACGCTCAATTTTAAAACGAACAAACCGACCAAAGTTCCCATAATCAACGGTATAAAGAAAGTCAGAAGTCCAAAAGTAATCGAACTGGGAATGTTTTTTTTTATCTGAAAAATGTCTACTTCGAGTCCGGCTAGAAACATTATATAAAGAATTCCTACCTTGCTAATCAGATTGATCGCGTCGCCGTTTTCTAGAATACCAAAAGTATTCGGACCGATTATAATGCCGGCGACTATAAGTCCAACGATGCCGGGTAGCTTGATTTTATTGAATATTGCCGGGAATACCAACACAATAAACAGTATAATAGTAAATATAAGTATAGGGTCGGTAATTCCAAATAAATTTATATTCATGGCGCCATTACTATCATTTTTAAGGCGTTTAGTCAAGAAATAAAGATACAAGATATAGGTCATATTTCTTGACATTAGGCGGCTTTTAAATTATAAATTTCTTATATTTAGCGAGCTTCGACGCTTATTTATTTTGCATCGCCGTAAGCGGCGCGGCTTTTATCCTTTTTACAGGTAAGAAAATATTTATTTGGAGGAGTAAATGAAGAGCAAAATTGTCGAGGTTAAAGAATCCAACATACATAACAGGGGGCTTTTTGCTTTGCAGGATATTGACGAAGGGAGATTAATCATCGAATACATCGGAGAGAGAATATCAAAAAAGAAAGCCGATTTGAGAGAGGTAGAAAACGATAAAATAGGAGTTACTTATATTTTTTGCCTAAACGACGACTGTTATATCGACGGCAAATACGGCGGGAATGAGTCGATTTATGTAAATCATAGTTGCGAACCAAACTGTAAAGTTGTCCGAAAAAACGCTAAGATATATTTTTATTCAAAGCGTTTTATAAACAAGGGCGAAGAGTTGACGATCGATTACAGTTACGATAAAGATTCAAAAAAAGAACTTTGCAGATGCGGCAGTCGGAAATGCAGAGGGGTTATTAACGAAGTCTGATTTATCCGTTAATTGCGCCGCGTCGTTCCGTTAAAAATACCAAAATTACAATTTTATTCTTAACATCATATGCGTCGAATTTTTTATCGAGGAGCGCTTGCGTTTCATATGTGTCATTTTTATAGCGGCTGTCTCAATCTGACCTGACGCATATGCGTTAATTTCTATCGAGGCGCGTCGCAAGCCAAAGACTCGATAAGGTCCCGGCATGAGCGGTATTTTAGTATATTCTAAACGGGAATTTTCGCTTTTATTGTAATTCGACGCATATGTGTCAATTTTTTTCGGTATCATATGCGTCAATTTTTCCAAAAGACCGACGGAGAGCTCGGTTGTAATATTTAGCGCTTGACTTTTAATTTGAAAATAAATTATAATATACCAAAGCGTTGAATGAGAAAAACAACGGCCTTGGGAAAACATTCTACAAATATTTTACTGAAAATCGCTCGGGGGGAATTTGTTTGAACTATTCTATATTGTTATTTATAGGGGGATAAAATGAGAAAAGCGTTATACGCATTTTCCGGAGATCCGATTACTTACGGTCATATCGACGTCGTTTCAAGAACGGCGAGCGCTTTAGACGAGGTTATCGTCGGAATAGGGGTAAATCCCGATAAAACATATATGTTTACGCTTGAAGAACGAACGGAAATGGCAAAAAAGGCGTTAAATCATCTGGATAACGTTAAGGTTATGCCGGTATCGGGGCTTTTAGTCGATTTCGCCTACGAACATAAAATTTCCGTCATAGTGAAAGGGGTAAGAAATTCGGAAGACTTCAACTACGAAAATGTTCTTCACCAATGCGGCGTTACGCAAAAACTCGGCATCGATACTTTCATTTTGATAGCCCGTCCCGAACTCGCGCACGTAAGTTCGAGCGCCGTTAAATCGTTGCAAAAAGAGCAGGGTTCGATCGTCGGTTACGTTCCTCTCCATGTAAAGCAGAAACTCGAGGAGAAAATGATGTCGCAATATATAATCGGAATAACCGGCGAACCCGGATCGGGCAAGTCGTATATTAGCGAAAAATTTGTCGAATTCGGAAAAAAAGCCGGAATTGAGGTTCACAACATAGAACTTGATCTCATCAGTCATGAAATTACAAATAATCTTAAAGAACCGGTTTATAAAGACGTTAGAGATCAAATTGCAAAAATATTCGGCGAAGAAGTCCAAAAAAGCGACGGAAGCATTGATAGAAAAATTCTCGGCGAAATAGTATTTAACGATCCCGATAAACTTGATATTCTCGATAAAATAATGTTTACGCCCCTAATGGTTCGTTTACGAAAGGAAATTTACGGCAAAAAAGGGCTGATAATATTCAACGCGGCATTAATTGCCGAAACGGGCATATCCTATATATGCAATAATAACGTGATATTGATAGACGTAAATGAAAAAGTTAAAACTGAAAGATTAACTAGAAGAAATTTATCCGACGAACAGATTAAAAGACGGTTATTGAGCCAATACTCTTTCGATAAGAAAAAAGAGACGCTTGAAAACAAAATAAAAGAGAATAACAACGGCAAACTGTGGATTTACGATAATTCTGACGAAACCGGCGACGATAAAATCGAAATGTTATTCAATAGCATAATTAAAGAGCAAATAGAAAAAAAGGTTTGAAAATTTTTACGACGCTTTATAAACGACGCGCATGCGTCATTTCAAATTATACGATATAACTCCTTTCACAACTCCTTCGATATGAAAAGATTCGGGATCGGCTATGATCGGTTGGTATTCGTCGTTTAAAGAATTTAGCGTTATCTCCGAACCGTCGCTCGTTATTTTTTTGACTAAAACTTTCTCATTATTGACGCATACGGCGATTTCTCCGTTTTCGCAACGATTCGCCTTCATAGCGATCAGCAAATCGCCGTCGTATATTTTCGGTTCCATCGAGTCGCCGGAAGCGGACACCAAAAAAGCTTTATCATACTGGAAGTTTATCATCTTACGCGATACCGGAATTCTATCGATAGGATCGCCCGAAAGTATATAACCGTCCGGTCCGCACTTAGCCATTCCGTATAAATTGAGATATAAAAGAGTAGAATCGACGTCGCCTAGAATCTGATAGTCGGAAGGGTTTTCCGGATTGCGCCTGATATAACCCTTTTTCTCCAACTGTTGTAAATGATGAAAAACGACGCTTGTAGAAGAGAGCGACAGGGCTTCCTGCATTTCTCTGACTGTGAAAGAGTTGTCCGCGCTCTTCAATAATTGTAAGATTTTTTCCTGCGTGGGGTGAATTTTTTTCATTTTTACCTCTAAAAAAATAATAAAAAATATTTATAAATTTGTCAATATTTTTATTGACATTGTTCTAGTTTTGTTCTATATTTTACTTGTTATAAGAATTTTATTTACTTCCGGCGTCATACCTCCCCCCAAAAAAGTGTGAAAGCCGGAAGTTTTTTTTATAATCTGCCGCTTTTTAAAACGCTATTTTTATTCGGGCATTATTTTCAGACGTAATTCGGCAAATTATCGATTATTAACGCGAATAGCAGACGCTTTTTGACCGAAATTCGCTCCATTTGCGTCTCAATATCGTTCATATCACTCTTTATCTTTACAGTTTTAATTTTCTTTCCCGCCATACGTATAGATTTTTCCGGCCCGCATTACGCAACTCCTTCATAAAAAAAATTGTCCATAGTTTTCTCCTTAAAAATATATTTTTATTTTTTTTCTCTTATATATATAACAATTTTTTTTTGGAATTCTTTACAAAAAAGGAAAAATATCGAATATTTTGAGGAAAAATCTCTATATTACCTCAAACTGCGCGGTTTAAAAAACTCAATTTTTGAGACAGTTTCTTTAAAATGACACATATGAGACGCGCCGACAACGCGCGACAATTGTCGCATAAAAATTCGCCGCATATGGAACAATTCCCTGCGCTTATCCGGCTTGATAAAATGACGCATATGGCGTTAAAAAAAATGACACATATGGAACAAATGTTTTTTAGTCCCCAAAAAACCGATAGGGGATGAAACCGACAACCGGCTGTTGTACTACGCATCTAAACAGGCGCTTATTATCATATTTTAAAACATTTAAGGCAAATATAACCATCTTTACTTTTTGTAAATCCTTCGTATTCGCGATTAATTATTTTATTACACTTAATACATCTTGTCGGCTCAAATTCAGGCGGATTTTCTAATTTATCAAAATTGAAATCATTTGTTGCGTAATATACATAATCTTCAGTTTCAAAATCATCCTTACATTCTTGACATGTTTTCCAATCTCCAGAATGTTCTTCATTATGATGATAAGCGCATAGCGTATATCTCCTATGATTTCTATGACAGCTATTAGCGGCATACGAAAATGCAACGTATGCATCTTCATCGTCGCATATCCATTGATCGCAACATTCAGTTTTAGTAAGGTTTTCAGTTTTTCCACATAAACCGCATTTAGGAATAGATCCGTTTTTATCATTTTTCTGTTTTTTCATATTTTTACCCATAATTAAATATTTTTTGTCTGCTTAATTGCATACAATAAGGCGCCCAAATAATTCCGGACAGCTACTATATGAAGATGATATTTCAAATAACAAAATAAATCAACTATAATCGCATAAAAATCTTAAAGGGCGCCTTAGGCAAAGCGAGCTTGCCTCGCGAAACCTTGTATGCCGCGTTGTCTGTAGTTGAGCCCTTTGTTATAATGTAAAATAAAATTAACTTTACCAATATCAGTTTTATGTTTTGTTACCAACCAAAATTCATCATAATTTTTTCCTTCTGGGTCTAAAGCAAGTTTTTCAATATGCGGTTCGGTTTTATTCTTTTTTCTATTTCAATATTTTCTTTCTATATTTCTTCGCCATTTTTTTCACACAATATCTCGTTCAACGGGGACCTCAGGCTGTTGTCTGAAGGTTTTGGGAATATGAATAATTTTTTATTATTTATTATTTTCAAAAATTATCAAATTGCAATTTTTACAATAATAAACTGTTTTGGAATTTTTACCTTTATCCGTACAAAGTATTTCAATTTCATCATTATTATTTTTATTATCAAAAATAGATCCTCGTAAAAACCGCTCAACAAATTTTTCTTTATATTTTTCTTTTAAAAACATTACTCTTGCTCTATAACTTGCTCTAATTTTCAAAATACCTTTTAACATTTCATTTTTACATTTTAAGCAGTTCATTATCAATAATCCTTATCAAGAATAATAAATTTTTATAAATTATACAACTATTAATTAATAGAAAATTTAAAATTTTATTTCCCAAAACTTTCAAATAACTACAATATATCTGAGCCTTAAAACGCCTTATTCATCATTATCTTATAATAATTTAATACTAAAAATATTTCAATATATTTTTAAAAAATATTAGAAAATTTATTAATTTTTAAAAATAAAAAAATATTCTTGACAGTTGATATGATATCAATTATCATTTTTTTTAACGACGATAAAAGAGGAATCATTATAATGGAAAAATCGCTATCTATCTATCTATCTATCTATCTATCTATCTATCTATCTATCTATCTATCTATCTATCTATCTATCTATCTATCTATCTATCTATCTATCTATCTATCTATCTATCTATCTATCTTCTACTAAGAGCGCATCTTTTTAAAACATTTGATATGTTTTTAGTTCCTTATTATAAATCAATAAGGAATAAGCGCTTCGAGTCTCAGATATATCGTAGTTAGTTGAAATTGACTGCAAAAAAAATTGTTTAGAAAGAGGATCCGCCATCCTTGGCGGCAAATTTAGGAAATGCGACTACTTTAGTGGTCGTTATATATTATTTTTTTGGAGGATTTATGAAAGGAATTATTAATTTATGCGTCGTTTCATTGGTTAAAGAGAAATTTGGAGACGAGGCGTTAAAAAAAGTTCTGAAAGAAGCCGGTTTACCTGAAAATTTTGAAGTTATTGAACTTGAAGATTATCCTGACGAGGTAAGCGTCAAATTTATTAATGCGGCGGCAAAAGTATTAAATTTAAAACCGGAAGATATAATGATCGCATTTGGAGATTACTGGATAAATGATTTTGCCCCTAAGAAGTATAGAATTATTTACAAAAAATATAATAATGCTAAAGATTTTCTAAAAGGTATGTCTGATACCCATATGTGGGTCATGTCGTCGATAGAAGGAGCAAAACCTCCAAAATTTGAATTTGAAGAACCTAATACAAACGTTCTTATAATGCATTATTTTTCTAATAGAAAATTAGAAAAAATCCTTGAGGGATTAATATTGGGCGTTATAAAATATTTTAACGTAAAAGCTGAAGTGAAGAGAATTGAAAGTTCAAAAAACAATGCGCAGTGCGCATTTGAGATTAAATTCTTTTAAATAATAATGTTAATGTTAGGCAATATAGTTTAAAATATTTTTAATTTTCAAATTATATTGCCTATTAAAATTATAAAATGAAAATTAAGAGTATAAATATGATTATTAAAAACGTTAACGCTTTTCTTTCTGAAATGGAAAGATTAGAGAAAGACGATTATAAAAATAGTTTGGAATTATCAAAAATAAAAGATAAATCGTTATATAAAATCGCTGAAAAAATGAATTCTTTGATAGAAAAATATAATTCAAATAGACAGAATAATCTTAAATTCAAATCTTTATTAATTCGCGATTTAGATAAATTAACTGTTATAACGGATGAAATAGGTAATGGTAATTTTGAAGTCATAATACCTGATTTAAATATAGTTGAATTAGGAAATATCTCAGTCGCTATAAGCGATATGTTGGAAAACTTAAATTTAATGACGCAAAAATTAAATATTGCTGAAAAAGTTAATTCAATATCGCATTCGACGTTAGATTCTTCCGATAATATTCAAAATGAAATATCAAAATTATTAAATTCATTTACCGATCAAACTGCCTCGCTTGAAGAACTTGGAGTTTCTTTTGAGGAATTATCTTCATCATCAAATAATAATTATAATTTATGTAATCAAAGTGAAAAATTATCAAAGAGCGCATTTGATATGATTAACGATGGTATTGAAAATATCGAAACTATAGTGAAAAATATTGATAAAATTAAAACTGAAAGTAATAAAGTTATTGAAATAACAAAAACAGTTAACGATATATCGTCGCAAACAAATTTACTTTCATTGAACGCTTCAATTGAAGCGGCTCATGCAGGCGAGTATGGAAAAGGATTTTCAATTGTAGCAAATGAAATAAGAAATTTAGCTGATAAAAGTTCTAAATTTGCTAAGGGAATAACTGCAATAATTAAAGATAACGATGTTTTAATAGAAAATGCAACAAAAAATATTAATTCATTTAAAATATTTATAGATACAATTAGGAATGTATTGAAAAATGTTTTAGATATAATATACGAGATCTCAAATTCTAGCAAAGAACAGTCAGAAAATATTAATCAGGTTAATCAAGAAATGAATTTATTACAAGAAAAAAACCAAGAAAATTTAGAATTGTTGGAAACAATATTTTCATTTATGAATAAAATTAATTCCGAAATGAAATTGCTTTCCGATATTTCAAAAAAAGTTATTGAAAAAAATTATTAAAACAGTAAATTATTTTTTGATAAACCGCCATCCTTGACGGCTATTTTGATATTAAGGCGGGCAACTTTGCCTACCGCGGCATACAAGGTTTCGCGGCGCGTATGCAGTTCCATATGCGTCAAAATTATTCCCCGACTTGTCGTTCCGTTC
>Ga0208940_1000484_pt1 | contig 50354 bp, 36 predicted proteins | sample AD_JPNNA6_MetaG_FD_184445 | JGI IMG/M metagenome (GOLD analysis project Ga0208940, IMG submission 184445) | Active sludge microbial communities of municipal wastewater-treating anaerobic digesters from Japan - AD_JPNNA6_MetaG (SPAdes) (version 2) | ecosystem: Engineered > Bioreactor > Anaerobic... | reverse complement strand
AACGGGATCAGCCGCCTACTGGTGGTGAAACGCAACGCCAGAAAGCGGCGGCGGGCGGGACGCCGCACCTCGATGTCGTCTACAGCGATAATGGCTTGATCGGGCTGCACCACCGGCCCCCAACACCTCCGTTTCCAACTCATCCAAGACCGTCTCTGGCCGCAACGCTGCCGGGACAACCGCGGGCAGGTCGAAGCTATATAACTCGATCATGGAATCAGGATGCTCTTCGTCATCCACTCGGCAAATCAGTACGCGCAGGTGGCTCATGGTCTCTGTACCTCCAGGTTGAGATAGGTTCTATGACCATAGCATACCCCCATCTGTCATTTTGGAGCCCCCATACACTATCCCAACGCTTGTGCGCGCTAACAAAAGTTTTCATTCCACCGCTGGTGAACCGCCCCTTTCATGATGAATTCTCTTGCAAAATGCGCTTCTCAGGTTAGAATGGTGGGTTGTAGAGCGGGTCACTTGCAGCGTAGGGCGCGCCCTACAGACCTGACTGTTTTTTAGAGGAAGGGACGGTGTAATGAGCACACCCTCTGGTGAGGAACGTAAAGTCATCTTTTCGGGCGGGGCAGCGATTGACGGCGCGCCGATCGCCTACATCGTGACGTTGGCGGCGGTGGTCGCTGTATTGACGGTGGTGCCGATTCCGATCTCCTCCGTCGTCGGGACGGGCAAGAACTTCCCGATGAGCCAGGGTGTCTACCCGCTGATGGGCTGGCTGCTCGGCCCCCTGGCCGGCGCACTTGCCAACGGTATCGGTGCGCTGGTGGGCTTGATGATCAACCCGCAGAACACCAGCGCACTGCTCGCTTCGCTCCTCGGCGCGGTGATGGGGGGGCTATCGGCCGGCTCGATGCAGGGCGAGGGGCCGCGCCGCCGTTGGTGGCTGCCCTTGACCGCCGTCTGCGTGATTTTCTACGGCCTGTATGCCGGCCGCGCCGTGTTCGTCAACCGGGCTGTGTGGTGGCACGTCTTGCTCGGATCGTTCATCAACTGGTCTGCTCTGGTGCTCTTCGTGTTACCGACCCGCACCTTCTTCGCGCGCGCGCTGGCGGACGCCGATTTACGGCGCGTGGCGGTGGGGCTGTTCGGCGGCACGTGGATGATCGCCGGCCTGGTACACCTGAGCGCTAGCTGGTTCATCTACTGGCAGGTCAACTGGCCCGCCGCCTTGTGGCTGGCCTTCGCCGGGACCGCCCCCTTCGAGCATATCGCGCGCTGCATCATCGGGACGGTGATCGGCGTGGGCGTCATCTCCGGGTTGCGGGCGATTGGGTTGGTCAAGCCGACGGAAGCAGCGTATTGAATGTTCGCGGGCAGCTATTGTCACGAGACGCTTGTATGGGTATAATGGAATTGACTCATCCTCACGCATCTTGGAGAACATGATGCACGACCGCATTTTGAAGCAGATGCAGGAGTGCATCCGTACTCGCCAGTACGTGATGACCTTGCATGCTGAAGAGGAAATGGATAATGACGGATTAACCATTTTCGATCTTGAGCGGGGTATCCTTACAGGTAAGATTGTTGGTATCTATTCAGGCTAGTAAACCTGACGAAGTAACTTATTCCCTATACCAGGTTTGGCGTGGATTTCGGTATGCCTGGTGCCTGTGGATGACGAGATATTCGTGTTTCTATAAGCCCATCCCCCCTTCCTCAGGGAAGGGGGATTTTTGTAGGGGGTGTGGCGGGCAGCGAAGCTGCCCGCCACACCCCCTCTTTTTCACCCCCTTCTCCCCCGCTGGCGGGGGAGAAGGGGGTTGGGAAATGAGAGGGTCATCACCGATGGCCGAAGTGTCAACCCATGATGTACCATCCCCAAGAGTCCCGTTCGCCACCTGGCAAGGGTGGCTGAATAGTTACCTTTTGGATACCTTCCCCGCCTTTTTGGTTTTCTGGGAAAAGGCGCAGCATCTTCCCCTGGACACGCAAATCGAGGGTTGGGCATCCGACTATATGGCGTCATGGCCTGAACTGCTGGAGAAGCAAATCCACTCCTACGCGGAGGATGGCGACGACTGGCGTGACATCGCCGAGAGCACGTGGCCCCTTTCTGGGTGGAGCGCTTGCCATCCATGCGGCGTGCTCACGAGCATCTGTTGCGGGTTTGCACGCCGGTCTACGAACGTGCGCAGGCGACTCTGGGTTTTGCCTAGCCACTTTTCTGATGCTCTTAGTGTGATCGCAGCCAATGGCCACTGATCGCAGCAATCCTCAACTGCCGCTCATGCCTCTCGTCACCCTCGATAACGTCTCCTACATCTATCCTCGCACAGAAAGACCGGCGCTGTACGATGTCACGCTCGACATCGGCAAGGGTGAATTTCTGGGATTGATCGGCCCGACCGGCGCGGGGAAGACAACGCTCTGCCTGAGCCTCAGCGGGATCGTGCCGCAGTTTTACGGTGGACGCTTTTTCGGCCACATGACCGTCGCCGGGCTGGACACGCTGGAGCATCCCGTTAGCCGCCTGGCACGGCACGTCGGCGCGGTTTTCGAGGACCCAGAGACACAACTGACGGCGACCTCCGTTGAAAACGAGATCGCCTTCGCCTTGGAGAACCTCAACGTTCCCCGCGAGGAGATGCTGATCCGCATCCCGCGTGTGCTGGAAGCCGTCCGCCTCGAAGGTACCGCCAAAAAACATCCCCGCGAACTTTCCGGCGGGCAGAAGCAGCGCCTGGCGATTGCCGCCGCGTTGGCCGTGCAGCCTGACCTTCTCGTGCTCGACGAACCAACCTCGCAGCTCGATCCGCTGGGCGCGCAGGAAGTCTTCGCTACCGTGCATGAGCTGAACAAGACGTTGGGCGTCACGGTGGTGATGGCCGGGCACGCCGCCGAGGAACTGGCCGAGCATGCCGACCGCGTGGCGTTGCTGGTCGACGGCGCGCTCGTCGCCGTGGGGTCGCCCGACGAGCTGTACGCGGATGTCGAGCGCCTGGAACGCTGTCACATCCGCCCGCCGCAGGTCGCCCAGACCTTCGTGGAAATCCGTCAAGCCGGCGTCCCTGTCCCCATGATCCCCGTCCGTCTGAGGGAAGGAATCGCAGCGTTGAGGGCAGCCGCACACGTCCATCCGGTGCAAGTGCCTTCCATTTCTCCACTGACGACAGAAAAACGCGGTGTTCCTTTGCTTGCAGTCCGTAACCTCACTCACGTCTACGGTGACGGCACGATGGCACTGCATGATGTCTCGCTCGACATCCATGCGGGCGAGTATGTACTCATCATCGGGCAGAACGGCGCAGGCAAGAGCACGCTGGTGAAGCACTTTCTGCGATTATTGCTTCCCACCTCCGGCCAGGTGCTGGTGGACGGCGTCGATACCCGCGACCTGACGACGAGTGCCCTGGCGCGCCGCATCGGCTACGTGGCGCAGAACCCCGACCATCAGATTTTCAATGCCACCGTCGAGGCCGAAGTGGCCTTCGCCTTGAAGAATCTCAAATACGACGCCGTGGAGATCGCAACGCGCGTCGCGGAGAGCCTGACCGCGCTCGGGCTGGGGGAACAGCGCGGCGCGCATCCCCTGGCGTTGCCCAAAGGCGACCGCGCGCGCGTCGTCATCGCGGCGATTCTGGCGCTGCGTCCCGACGTGGTCATCTTCGACGAGCCGACGACAGGGCAGGATTACCGGGGGGCGCGCGCCATCCTCGACATCAGCCAGCAGTTGCACGCGGCGGGCAAAACCATCATCGTGATCACCCACCACCTTTACCTGATGCCGGCGTATGCCGAGCGCGTGGTGGTGATGGGGCAAGGCGCGCTGTTGCTGGATGCGCCCATCCGTACGGCCTACCATGCGGTCGATGTGCTGGCATCCACCTCCATCACTCCGCCGCAAGCCGTGTTGCTCGCCCGCGCCCTGGCGGAGGAACGCCAGGCCGACTTCCCGCTCCTCACCCCCGAAGAAGTCGCCGCCTGTTTCACGGTCAACGGATTTAACGACTGAAACGGATTATCCTTTCGGTGGCGCGGTCGGAGACTGGCTACAGCAACGACTCACGACTACAAGACTCACGACTACAAGACTCACGATTCGATATGAGCGCATTGACATTGCCCACCGTTGAACGCGATTCGTTTTTCACGCGGCTGGACTTCCGCTCCAAGCTGGCGTTGATGGCTGCTATCACCGGGGTCGCCCTCGTGTGGGAAAGCCCGGTGCTGGGCGGGGCGCTGGCCCTGGTGGTGATGCTGGCGTGTCTGGCAGTCGGCGTCAAGTGCAGTTACCTTCGCACAGTTCTGACGCTGCTGCTGCCCTTCGCCGTGTTTATGATGGTGATGCAGGGTTTCGGGGGCGCGGACCTGGTCCGCGCGCGATTGCACCGCGAGACGCTCACTCCGCTTTTCACGTTCCCTGCCTCGTGGGCGATCATCGGCGGTGGCATGATGACGTGGGAGGGTGTGCTGTATGCGCTCAACGTCGTCTGCAAAACGCTCACGATGATCCTCGTGTTGCCCCTGGGCATCTTCACCACCGACGTCAACGCGATGGTGATCGGCATGGTCAAAATACGCATTCCGTATAGAATTGCCTTTATCTTCTCGGCGACGCTGCGCTTTTTCCCCATGCTGTTCGAGGAAATTCAGACGATCATCGAAGCGCAGCGGCTGAGAGGATTCGCGTTTGAGGCCCTGGGGCCGCTCAAGCGCTTGCGCGTCTATGCCAAAATTGCCGTGCCGCTCATTTTGGGGGCGCTGGTCAAGTCACAGACACTCGACATTGTCTTACAGACTAGAGCCTTCACCGGCAGTTCACAGCGCACTTATCTGCACGAAACGCGCTTGCGGGCAGCAGATTATGCCGTGATCGCCGGTTCCGGCCTGTTCGTCATCGTCGCTGCGATTGCCTACTACGGCTGGGGCATTGGGTGCTTCGGAAAATGGTAGAGCGAGTTACCAACTCGCCCTACAAAACTGTTTTTTAGGGGATAGGACTTACGCAAATTTCCGTTTGTAGTGACGGCTTCAGCCGTTCTTAGCTCCTAAGAGACGCCTGAAGGCATCACTACAAATCCTCCGCGCTTGATTCGAGCCAGGCTTGCGTAAGTCCTGGAGGAGATAAATTGTGAAACTCGAATTCATACTCAACAACGCGCGCGTCTGCTTGCCAGACATTGCTGAAGACATGCTTCTGGTCGATTTGCTGCGCACGGTGCTCGGGCTGACGGGAACGAAGCGCGGGTGCGAGACAGGCGCATGCGGCGCATGCTCGGTGTTGGTGGATGACAAACTGACGAAGGCGTGCCGTACGCCGGCGACGAAGGTGGCCGGGCGCGCCGTCACCACTATCGAAGGCCTCCACGCTCCCGACGGCGGCCTCAACGACCTGCAACAGGCATTCCTGGAATGTGGCGCGGTCCAATGCGGCTACTGCACGCCGGGGATGATCATCGCCGCCGAGGCGCTGCTGCGCGCTAATCCCTCCCCGACCCGCGACGCAATCCGCCGTGCCATCGCCCCCAACCTCTGCCGCTGCACCGGCTATCAGCAGATTGTGGATGCGGTCGAACTGACGGCAAAGCGCAGAATCAGCGAATCAGCGAATGAGCGAATCGGCGAATTCCAAAATCTAAAATCCAAAATCGAAAATCTAAAATATGTCGGTAATCCTAAAGTTCAAAACGTGGATGGGCCGGACAAGGTCTCGGGGCGGGCGAAGTACGTGGGCGACATGCGTGTGGCAGGGATGCTCTACGCAAAGGTGCTGCGCAGTTCCGTTCCGCATGCGCGTATCGTCAAGCTGGATACGGCCCCGGCGCTAGCCGTTCCCGGCGTCAAAGCCGTCATCACCCACGCGGATTTTGTCGATCACGGCAACTTCGGCTGGCCGGTGAAAGACAACTACATCCTGGCCTGGGGAAAGGTGCGCTTTGTGGGAGAAGGAATCGCGGCGGTGGCGGCGGAGACCGAAGCGGCGGCGCAGGCCGGCATCGACGCCATCGTGCTCGAACTCGAACCGCTGCCGGTAGTCAGCGATATGACCCGCGCGCTGGATGCCGATGCCCCGATGATCCCTGACCGTCCGGTGACGCTGACGGCGGGTGGCGTGGGCGAGGGCAACCTCTGCGACCGGCATATCGTCCGCAACGGTGATCCCGCGCCGCTTCTGGCCGCGTGTCCCGTTGTGCTGGACGAAGTCTATACCTTCCCCCATCAGGAACATGCCTACATCGAGACCGAGGGCGCGCTGGCGATCCCTGAGCCTGACGGCGGGGTGATGCTCTACGCCAACAACCAAAGCCCTTTCATCAATCGTGACAACGCTGCGAAGGTGCTCGGACTGCCCACCTCGCTCGTGCGTGTGATCCAGCCGCCAGTCGGCGGGGCATTCGGCGGCAAGGACGACACGCTTTACCAGATGACGGCGCAAGCGGCGAAGCTGGCGTTGCTTGCCGGAAGGCCGGTGCGTCTACTGCTCTCCCGTGCTGAGTCGATGGCGGCATCCTACAAACGCCAGGCGTCGCGGATTCATCTCATCCTCGGCGCAGAGGCCGACGGCACATTGCAAGCCGCCAAAGCCGAAGTGCTGATGGACAGCGGGGCGTATGCGTCGATGACGCCGCTGGCCTCGTGGCGTGCGACGATGCACGCGGCGGGCGCCTATCGCTACCGCGCCGTCCACGTGGATACGACCGCCGTCTACACCAACAACGGCTTCTCCGGCGCGTTTCGCGGCTTCGGCAATGTGCAGGCCGGCGCCGCTGTGGAAATGGCGCTGGACGAGCTGGCGTACCGGCTGGGGCGCGATCCATTGGATTTCCGCCTGCAAAACTGCCTGCGTGAGGGCGACTGTACGATGACGGGCGACCCCATCGATCACGAGGTGGGTCTGACGGCCTGTCTGGAGCGAGTGCGCGAGGCGTCAGGGTGGGACCAAAAGCGCGTCGCTTACGCCCATCAGCCCGTGGACGCCGTCCGCCGCAAGGGGATTGGCGTGGCCTGCTACTTCCACGGCAGCGGCCTGGGCGGCGAGGGCCACGACTTCGCCGTGGCCACGCTCGCGGTCGACCCGGACGGCGGGATCACGCTCACCTCCGGCCTCACCGATTACGGGCAGGGCAGTCGCACCGTCTTCAGCCTGCTGGCGGCGGAAATCCTGGATGTCGATATGCGCCGGATGCGGATATTGCGTCCCGACACCCACACGGCGGTCGACTCCGGGGCGACGGTGGCCTCGCGCGCTTCCATCGTAGGGGGCAATGCGGTGCGCGTGGCGGCGGAGAAACTGCGGCAACAACTCACCTTCGCGGCGGCGGATGCTCTGCACTGCGCGCCGGAGCAGCTTGTGTGCGACGGCGAACGCTTCATCGGTCCCGACGAGGAACCGCTGACCTTCGAGGCGGTGACGGCACATGCCCGCGCGATGGGCCTGCCGCTCTCGGTTGAGGGACGGTGGGAGATCCGCCCCATCCACTGGGATTTCGAGAAAGGGACCGGCGAACCGTATTTTTGCTACGTCTTCGGCGCGCTGGTGGCCGAGGTGGAGGTTACCGCGCGGACGGGGAAAATCGCTGTCACCGGCATGTGGGCGGCGCACGATGCGGGGCGGATTCTCTATCCCGCCGGAGCGTTGGGCCAACTGTATGGCGGGGTTGCGCAGGGGCTTGGCTACGCGCTGACGGAGCATTTCCGCTTCGAGAACGCCGTCCCCCAAACGTTGGAGTTGAACACCTACCACATACCGCGTGCCACCGACGTACCGGACATCGACGCGACCTATATCCAGACCACTCTGCGTGAAGGCCCGTTCGGCGCGAAGAACCTGGCGGAGCCGGTGATGGTCGGCGCAGCCCCGGCGATTGCCAACGCCGTCTTCCAGGCGACGGGGCAGCGGGTGCGGGCGCTGCCGGTATCCGTCAGAACCGACTAATGACTGGCTGTCCAGGCTTCACGCAGCCAGTTCCGCACCTCGTCGTCGATGTCGGCGAGGGCATACAGTTCAAGGTGATGCGTGAAACGTCCCGGCGACGGCTCGACGATCTCTTTCCACCGTGGCGAGGCATTCCGGCGGGATAAAGAGAGGGTGAGCACGAGAGGCGCGCGCGAGCCGTGGAGATATTTGCCCGGCATCCATACCCACGCGAAAGCCTTACGGCGGCGGAACGCGATCTGGCTCTTCGTCACCCGTGTCTCCGCGCTGCCGATGGCGCCGAGCGCGCCACGCACCGCCTCAAAGAGGTGCATCGATAGGTCATGCCCTTCAAAAAACTCTTCCGGCGTCATTTTCGTTGAAGCCAGTATCATAGTCTCATTGACTCGCCACACTTTGATAGTATAGTTAAAATTGTGTTTGGCAAGATGCGTGTAGACCAGTTTTCCAGGAAAGGGGGGATCGAATGAAAACGTTGAGATGGATCAATAGCTTTGCTTTATTGATGCTTGTGCTGCTGCCGTTTAGCGCGGGGCCTGCTGTCGCTGCCGGAATCAAAGCGCCGGACGCTCCGCAGGCGCGCACGACGCCGCTTATCATCGACCACACCTCTACCGACATTGCCACCGTTCCGCAAGCATGGATTGAGGAGGCCAAGCGCGTGCTGCACATCGGCTACGGGCATACGTCACACGGCAGCCAACTCACCGATGGGATGAACGGATTGATCGGTTTTGCCAACGGGGGCGGACTGGATCTGGCTCTGCCGAACAATATTTTCCAGTTCAGCCATGATGGCAATGAGGGAGGCATATATTTGCACTACTTCGAGGGTGATGGTTATGGCGAGGGAGACTTGGATCACGACGCGGGTTACTATCCCAATTGGGTTGAGGAGACGTATGCGTATCTTGGCACAGCCGATCCCGTCACCGGGCGCGGGCAGAATCATCCGGAGATGAATGTCATTATGTGGTCGTGGTGCGGGCAGGCATCCGGCTATAGTGCTCAGGACATGCTCGATATGTATCTCGCGCCGATGACGCAACTGGAACTGGATTATCCGGGCGTTACTTTCGTCTACATGACCGGTCACTCGGATGGTTCCGGCGAAGAAGGCAACCTGCACCTGCGCAATCAACAGATCCGCGATTACTGTATCGCCAACAACAAGGTGCTGTATGATTTCAATGACCTTGAATTGTATGACCCGGACGGTAATTACTACGGCGATAAGAACGTTGATGATGCGTGTAACTATGACTCGGATGGCAATGGTTCGCTCGACAAAAATTGGGCTGTGGACTGGCAAAACAGCCACACCGAAAACGTGGACTGGTACAGTTGTGGCTGTGCGCACAGCGACGAAAGTCCGCTCAACTGCAACCGGAAGGCGTATGCGGTGTGGGCGCTGTGGGCGCGCCTTGCCGGATGGGATGGCGGGGCAAGTGAGGTTGACTCTCCTGACCTTACGCCGTCGTTCAAGACCGTCTCTACGCCGTTCGCCTACAATGGCGATCGTGTGACGTACACGGTGGGCATTCGCAATGCAAGCGGGCCGCTATCCCTTACTGCCGTGATGAGCGATGTGCTCCGCCCGGGCCTGGCCTACATTCCCGGAACATTCAACGCCACGTCCGGCGAGGTGGATGAGACGCAAGCGCCGCTGTTGCAATGGACAGGCATGCTCTCGCCTACACCCGACATCACCCTCACCTATGCCGCTCTCGTCACGCCCTCTGTTCTCAGCAGTACGGCTGTTCTGCCGTCCGTTGTCATCAACCAGGCCACCATTGCCGTGCCGGGATACCAGAGCCTGACGCGCAGCGTCACGCTCAAGCTCAACATGCTCCGCCTCTACTTGCCCTTGGTGTTGAAGACGCCGTAAGCCAGGGATGGCGAAAAAAACGCCGACTTCCGTTGCGTTTTGTGATGCGGTTCCAGTTATGCTATAATAGTTGTAGTGATGACTTATCATTTAACTGGAAGGAGTTCCCATGCGGGATTTCACACCAACGAGGACCCAAATTTAGGCCACAGAGAACACAGAGTACTCAGAGTTTTTTCTCTGTGTAATCTCTGGGTACTTGGTGGCTATCTTGAGAGGAGTCTATCTACATGCGGGATTTCACACCAACGAGGACCCAAATTTAGGCCACAGAGAACGCAGAGTACTCAGAGTTTTTTCTCTCTGTGTGATCTCTGGGTACTCGGTGGCTATTTTCAAGGGAGTAGAGTATCGATGAAACCGAAACCGATGCGCACCTTTTCCATCATCCCGGCGCTGCCCGAACCTTTGAAACCTCTATGGGACCTGGCCTACAACCTGCGGTGGGCCTGGAAACACGATATCATCGAACTGTTCCGCCGTCTGGACAGCGATCTGTGGGAAAAGACCAACCACAATCCCGTTCTGATGTTGGGAACGATTGATCAGTCTCGCCTCGAAGCCGTGGTTGAAGATGTAGGGTTTATGGCGCACCTGAAACGGGTCACGCAATATCTGGAGGACCATCTCCATGAGAAGTCCACCGCCTGGTTTGCCCGCACGCATGGCGAAACCAGGGACCCGCTGATTGCCTACTTCTCCTTTGAGTTCGGTATCACGGAATGTCTGACCATCTTTGCCGGCGGGCTTGGCATTCTGTCCGGCGACCACATCAAATCGGCCAGCGATCTGGGACTGCCGCTCGTGGGTGTGGGCTTGCTCTACCAGCAAGGGTATTTCCGCCAGTACCTTAATCAGGCCGGGTGGCAACAGGAAGCCTATGAAAATAATCACTTCGACAACCTTCCCCTGCGGATGGCGTGTGATGCGCAGGGAAACCCACTGACCGTTGGGGTGGAGTTCCCCGGGCGCACTGTCACCGCGCGCATCTGGCGGGCCGATGTGGGACGCACCCCGATCTATCTGCTCGATACCAACATTCCCGACAACACTCGTCCTGAAGACCGCGACATCACCGATCAATTATACGGCGGCGACCAGGACACACGCATCCGGCAGGAGATTCTGTTGGGCATTGGTGGCTATCGCGCCTTGCAGGTTCTGGGTTTGAACCCCACGGTGTATCACATGAACGAGGGGCATTCGGCATTTCTCGGGTTAGAGCGGACACGCTGTTTGATGGATCAATACAAAGTGTCCTTCTACGAAGCGCGGGAGGCGGCTTCCGCCGGCCTCATTTTCACCACGCACACACCGGTGCCCGCCGGACACGATCGGTTCCCGCCGCCGATGATGGAGTATTACTTCAAGGATTACGTCACCCACAAGCTCAACCTGCCGTGGAATGATTTCCTGGCCCTGGGACGGCAGAATCCCTACGATTATAACGAACCCTTCTGCATGACCATCCTGGCGTTGCGGATGTCTGCCTACAGCAACGGTGTCAGCCGGCTGCACGGCGAAGTCACCCGGCAGATGTGGGAGGGACTGTGGCCGGGCGTACCGCAGAACGAAATCCCGATTTCCCACGTTACCAACGGCGTGCACATCCTTTCGTGGATTTCACGCGACATGAAAGTGCTCTACGATCGCTACCTGGGACCACGCTGGCGTGAGGAGCCGGCGGATCAAAGCGTCTGGCAACGGGCCGGCTATATCGCTGCGGAAGAGTTGTGGAGCACCCACGAGCGGCGACGCGAGCGTCTGGTCGCCTTCGCGCGTAACCGTCTTCAGCAGCAACTTGAACAACGCGGCGCCGCGCCCAGCGAGGTCGAAGCCGCCGGCGAGGCGCTCGATCCTGAGGCGTTGACCATCGGTTTTGCCCGTCGCTTCGCCACCTACAAGCGCGCGACGTTGTTGTTGCGTGATCCAGAACGCTTGGCCCGCCTGCTCAACGATCCCCAACGCCCCGTGCAGATCATCTTTGCCGGCAAGGCACACCCCCACGATAATCCGGGCAAAGAACTGATTCAGAAGATCGTCGCCCTGGCGCGTCAGGATGTTTTCCGGTCCAGACTGGTTTTTCTGGAAGACTACGATATGACGGTCGCACGTTACATGGTGCAAGGCGTCGATGTCTGGCTGAACACCCCGCGCCGTCCTCGTGAAGCCAGCGGCACGAGTGGGATGAAGGCCGCCGCGAATGGTGTGCTGAATGTAAGCATCCTCGATGGCTGGTGGGAGGAGGCCTATACCCCCAGCGTCGGTTGGGCTATCGGGCGTGGTGAAATCTATGACAACATGGACGTCCAGGATCAAGTCGAGGCCGAAGCCCTCTATGATCTGCTCGAACGCGATGTCATCCCTATGTTCTATGATCGGGGACGGGACAATCTGCCGCGGCGTTGGATTGGTCTGATGAAAAATAGCATCGGCGCGCTGTCGTACTTCTTCAACACGAACCGGATGGTGGCGGAATACACCAACCGCTTCTATATGCCCGCCGCCAAACGTTATGATCTCTTGACGGCGGATGATCTCACCGGCGCCAAGTCGCTGGCGGCCTGGAAATTACGGCTCTACGATAACTGGTCGCACATTCGCATCGAGAAAGTCAACGGCGATTTACCCACTGAGATCAAAGTCGGGGATAAATTCGTGGCTCAGGCAGAAGTGCATCTGGGGGAACTGTCGCCGGAGGATGTATGGGTCGAGTTGTACATCGGCCTGGTTAATCCAAGCGGGGAGATCGTCAAAGGGCGCGCCGAACCGATGCACGTGCTCAAGCGCATGGAAGAGGGAGTTTATCTGTTTGAAGCGACCACACAATGCACCATGAGTGGTCTGCACGGCTATACCGTGCGTGTGCTGCCGCAGCATCCCGATGCAGTGACACCGTTCCTGCCCGGTTTCATCAAGTGGGCGGAATAGCCGTGTCGCTGCAACTTCAGTCGCTTCTCTGATCAAAAAACGACTAAGGTCGTTACTACACAGCGATTTGGAGCACGCGCTCTTTCCCGGCGAGGTCGGGGAGAATCGCGACGGCGGCTTGGGGGAAAGTGGTCCGCGCCAGCGCCAGCGCCGCTGCGCCTTGTCGTTCACCGATCTCCACCAGCATCAGGCCACCAGGCGCAAGCCGGGTTGGGGCTTGTCGCAACAACCGCCGGATCGCATGCAGGCCGTCCGCGCCGGCGAGCAACGCAAGCTGCGGTTCTTGGCGCACCGAAAAGGGCAACGTATCCCATTCGTCAGCGGCGATATAGGGCGGATTGCTGACCACAAGGTCTGCCGGTTGGGGCAAGGGTGTCAGCCAATCACCCTCCAAAAATGTGATACGCCCGGCGACACGGTGACGTTCGGCGTTGGCGCGCGCGACCCGCAACGCGGCGGGGGAAATGTCCGTGGCATACAGATGCAGCGAAGGCGCGTGGACGGCCAGTGCCACGGCGATACAACCGGAGCCGGTGCCACCATCCACGGCGGTGGCATGGGGGCGTGCGCCAATCCACCTTAGTGCGGTTCCCACCAGTGTCTCTGTCTCCGGGCGAGGAATCAGCACATCCGGCGTGACGGCGAACAGCAATCCGAAAAACTCGATCTGGCCGATGATGTAGGGCAGTGGCTCGCCGGCAGCGCGACGTTGTACCCATTCAGCATACGTGGCAGCCTGTTCCGCGGCAAGCTGCACTTCGGGATGCGCATACAGATAGGTGCGCGGTTGATTCAGGAGATGTGCCAATAGCAGTTCCGCCTCCATGTGGGGGTGGTCGGTCTGAGAGGCAAGGAGGGCGCTGGCCCAACGGAGAGCGGCGGCAAGATCATCGAGGGGCATACACCATCGCCATGGCTACCGCTTGATCCGCCTGAACGCTTTTTCATTCAGCGCCCGCATCGTTATCTCGCTACCCATTATACCCCACGCAACACTTTTTAACGAATGATCCACGCCCGCCGTAAATCGTCCAGCAGCATCCGCCGCAAGGGAATGTCGGTGCGCAGCAGGGCATAACGCCCGCCATGCTTGCCGGCGAGCGCGCGCAGCTCGGCCTGCCACTCCGCCAGACGGCGTTGGTAAGCATCCAGCGCCGCGCCATCGACCGTGACCTCGCGCTTGTCGCCGGTTTCGGCATCCACCAGACGCAGGTCGCCGCGCAGCGTGGGGTTGAGTTCATCAGGGGTGAGCAGGTGCAGGAGCACGACTTCATGACCACGCCCGGCGAGCGCCGCCAATCCGGCGCTCAATCCGGCGAGATCGTAGCCGTCGGTGAGCAGCAGGGCCAGGCCGGGGCGCCCGGGGAGAGTGCGCAGGGCTTCTGCCGGCACCGTTGCGCCGCCGGGCGTGAGGTTGACGCACCATGCTTGCCAGGCCGGCAGCAATCCCCGCCCCCGGTTTGGCCCCCAGAATGTGCCAGACGACGTACTTTGCCCAATTGCCCCGCCGAGTGTATCTCCGCCAAGCAACGCCATGGCTCCCAGCGCCACCGCCAGCCGCTGCACGGCCGGCCAGCGGGCGGCCTCGCCCTCGCCCCACGCCATCGACGCACTGCCGTCGAGCAGCACCATCGCGGCGAGGTCTTCTTCTTCCTCGTGAAGGCGCACGTAGGGGCGGTCGAGCCGCGCATAGAGGTTCCAATCCACCCGGCGGGGATCGTCGCCGGGCGTGTAGTCGCGGTAGTCGGCGAATTCGAGGCCCGTGCCGCGCCGCGTGGAACGTCGCTCGCCCCACGTCCCGCCGCGCTTGCGTTTCCGCGTCACAAAGCGCAGACGTGAGAGCAGCGCGAGATCGGCGTCTGGCGTCATGTCAAGACTCCGGGACGGCCTCCAGGATAGCGGTGATGATGGCATCCGCTGCAATGCCTTCCGCTTCGGCCTCGTAATTCAGGATCAAACGATGCCGCAGGGCCGCCGGGGCCACGGCGCGCACGTCCTCCAGAGCTACGTTGTAGCGTCCGGCGAGCAACGCAGCGACTTTTGCCCCCAGGATGAGGGCCTGTGCGCCGCGTGGACTCGCACCGTAGCGCACGGCCCGGCGCACGATCTCCGGCGCGTCGGGGTTATCGGGGTGCGTGGCGACGGTCAACCGGGCGGCATAGGTGCTCACCGGCGTCGCCACCGGGATGCCGCGCGCCAGGGTCTGCATCGCCAGCACGGTGTCGCCGTCGGCGATGGGATGCACGTCCAGCGCCGTCGCGCTGGTGGTGCGGTTCATGATCTCCACCAGCTCGTCCGCCGAAGGATACCCCACATTGATCTTGAACAGGAAGCGGTCGAGTTGCGCTTCCGGCAGGGGGTAAGTGCCCTCCAGCTCGATGGGGTTCTGCGTCGCCAGCACGAGGAACGGCTGCGCCAGCGGGTACGTCGCACCGCCCATGCTCACCTGGCGCTCCTGCATCGCTTCGAGCAGGGCGGATTGCGTCTTGGGCGTGGCGCGGTTGATTTCGTCGGCCAGCAGCAGGTGGGTGAAGACCGGCCCGCGATGGAACCGGAAGCGTCGCTCGCCGGTGTCGGTCACTTCGAGGATGTCGGTGCCGATGATGTCGGCGGGCATCAGGTCGGGTGTGAACTGCACACGGCGGAAGTCAAGACGCAGCGTCGAGGCCAGGGTACGCACAAGCATCGTCTTACCCAGGCCCGGCAACCCTTCCAGGAGCAGGTGGCCGTTCGCCAACAGCGCGATGAGCGTGTGACGCACGACATCACGCTGGCCGACGATGACGCGGGCAACTTCCGTCTCGATGGCGGCGGCTAAATCACGGAATTGGCTTGGAGAAAGCTCATTGGACATCGATCACTCCAATCTCAGGGTGTCTTGAGTATCGATCGTAGTTACGCGGCTGGCGCTACAGAAAGAGAGTTTACCGCCGAGTACGTCGAGAGCGCTGAGTTTGCCTGTGCTTTCCCGGCGATCTCCGCGGTGAAAAACAAGCCACTGCGTAACGACTGTATTTTAGGAAACTCACGTCTGCGTAGGGGTAAAAACCGACGCGGGGGCTTGGTCGTCCCCGCGTCTATGATAGCCTGGAGTCACCCCGGCTGCAAGAGCGTGGCCGAGAGCGGCCCAAGCCCCCTCCCTGGCGGACGGGAATCACTCCTCGTTGAACCGATTTTCCAGTTGATCGAGCAGTTCTGCGGCCTCCACGAGCTTATCGAGCGGATTTTGGGGGCCGGTGAAATAGCGATAATCGCATGGCATGATGTCGAGCATTTTGACCAGGGTGGTGTTGTGTTTGTGGACCGTCTCCGCCGACACGTCGTAAAGGACAGCGAGTTTATCCAGGGGCACATCGCGTAAATTAACTTTGCGGACGGTGTAATCCAGCGCCGCCGCCCACGCTTCGGGCTTGGGGATGCTCAGCAGTTCTTCGCCCAGTGCAATCCGAAATTCCATCCACATCTGAATCGCCGCGCCGATCATATCGATAGGCATTTGCGCCGCCGTCATCCGGTCGGTGAGGCTTTCTTCGACGGGATCCATGCCACTGGCAAAGAGTTGCTCGACACGGCCGGCCACCGGCGAATCCGGCGCCAGGCGCAGGTAATTGGCCAGAGCGCGCAGAGCACGATCAAAGTCGCCGGCCCGCGACAGGATTTGCGCCAGACTCATGTGGTAAGAAGGGTTGTTGGGGTTCAGTTCCAAAGCGCTTTCGAGCTTTTTGATGGCAAGTTCAACATCCCAACGTTCGTAAGCGGTGCGCGCTTCCTGGTATAAGGTCTCTGCTTTTTTTCGATCTGCTGCGCTGGGTTGTGCCGGACTCATGGACGGCCTCCGTGTGACGAAAAACTACACTCCATTATAACATTTTTACGGCGCATGCCAATATGACGAAGGTACTGGTTTACGGCAAGAACGAGAGCCGGGACTGCTGGGGTATGCAACCGACGCTACCACCAACGCTCGGTTTTCATGTCGATACCCCACTCCGTCAACAGAGATTGAAGCTCTTCCCAGTGTTTCTCATCGATGACACCCAGGCCGGGGGCTTGCGGCAGGGGGTGAATCCAGCGGCTCAAGCGGCGGTCGGCGCGGCGTAATTCCTGAAGGGCCTCATCACTCTCCAGATGCAACAGCAACACCGGCGCGATTTGCCCAGAACCATAATGCTTGCCCCATGCTTTGAGCTGCTTGTGCCATTCCGCGGAGAGCGGCGTTCCTGTCATGCGTTCCAGCAATTCGATGATGTCCGGTATGTCCAGCCCCGTGGAGACGGCGCGACGCACGCTGGAGGGGGTCAATTGCCAACGTCCATCGGTTTCTTCCGCCATACGGCGGATCGTACCGGCAACATAGAGACTCGGCAGAGGATGCCGGGGACGCAACGTGTCTTGTTCCCACTCCAGGCTGTGGGGAAGGTCTGCCGCTGGGCCTTGTGAATAAGCCGGCAACATTTCCAGCACCTTCAACGCCGCTTCAATTTTGGCCGTGTGTTGTGCGCGCATCCACACCGTGCGGTCGTCCAGCCGGTGAAGAAAAGGGCGGACTGCCGGATTGTGCAGCAGTTCGTTGAGGACGTCGGCGCTGTCGGTTTGCAGGATGGTGATGTTGCGGCGGATGATGATGCGCTCGTACTGTGCTCCCCATTCTTCCAACGTGCGGCTGATATTTTGAGGCACCGGCTGTCCGGTGGCCTCCTCGAGAAAAGCGCAGATGGTTTCCGGCGATTCCCCGCGTTGCAGAGCCTGATAGGTGGCCTCGCGTGTGATGCGGTAGGCGACGACGCTGGTGCTGAACTTCTCCCGGGCGGCAAAACGTTCCAGGTTTGCCAGGATGGAGAGCGCCACCGGGCCCATAGCCAGAATTTGGAAGTCGGGTTGGAGAATCACCTGTCCGCTCTCTTCCGAGGAGGCAAAGGGTTGGTTGGTGAAATACGCACGGGCGAGGGGGGTGAGTCGAAACGCCACCAGGTCGCCGCCCGGCGCCGCGTAACCGAGTTCTATGACACCGAGCATGTGCAACTCTGTGAGAATTGCGTTAACTGCCTGGCGATCCAGTTGTTGCAGTTTGCTGTCCAGCTCGTCACGGCGCTTGGCGGGATACCAGCGCAAGTTGGTGTAGAGCATGTTCAGCGTGGAATCGGGCAAGGCGATCCGGCCCTGACGTCCACTATTGAGAAGCACCATCAAGAGGGGAACAGAGAACCACCCCGCCCCGGCAGTTTCCTTGAGAACGTTTAGAACCTGCCGCCGTATTTCTGCCCAGGGACGTGTCAGCGCAGCGGAATAGGAGTACTGGGCAAGAAAACTCATATCCAGAGAGGGCGCAAAGGCAATATCAGGATAGCTCTGGAGGAGGGTGGACAATTGGGTACGCGGTGATGCGTTCCAGAAGAGTTTAACTGCCTCGTTATCGATGGCGCTGATCGTCCCCGCAGAACTTGTTAGCATCTTCAAAGCCTGGAGTATCTTTTGCATCCAGACCAGGCGCTCAAGGTCATTTTCTGCATCCAGACCGATGCTTTTCGCCATGCGGCGCCTATCGCGTTTGGCGATCTCGCCGGATTTGAGGCAATCCGCCGGTTCTCGACGTAGCTCCCCCCATAGGAAAAAAAGCTGGCGCAGATACGGTTCGGCATCGTTGCTTTCGACATGCGGCGGCGGTGCGGAGGCCGTTGGCCCATTCAAGACGGGTTCTGGAAGCGGCAACAACTTGCGCGGGAGGACTGCCCGCACCTCTGGTGCGATGCCCATTTTGTCGATGGGCGTGAAGGCGCGACGTGTGGCCGTGCCGGTGATTTCGTTAAGATTGATGATCAGTCCTTTGCCCAGCAGAGAAAGCAAGACATCTTCGAGGCGGGGACAAGCCAGGGTGGACTCCTGACCTTCGACATAAACCAGGCCGGCCATCACCAAAGGCGCGGTGATGTCGTGCAGTGTGCTCACGCCGTCATTTCGGAGCAGTAAGGCCAGGGTGGCGCGTTCGGCCTGGCTTAGATGACCGATGAACGTGGCTGAGCCGGCGATCTCACCGATTTTATTACTCACCGCGTCGATCAACGCGCTTTTATGCATGGGGGGCTTGACGGCAGCCAGGTTCAAATTTTTAGCGATCGCTTTGAGCGCTTCCATACTGTAGAGATCGAGTGCTGCCTTCAACTTCTCGGTCACGTTTCCTCCTTGGGCATGTACCCCTGACGTTTCAGGTCGCTCACGATGTGGCTTACCTGTTCCGGTTGCAGGAGCGCCACCTGGGGTGTGACCAATCCCAGGATAGCATCACGCACCGTCGGTAGAGCGACTTGCAACTCGTGGAGCGTGAATTCATCCCGCGTCATCAGCGTGACTTGTTGCGGATAAAATCGGACATGACCATAGCGCTCCCACCAGTGTTGCCACCACTGTTGAATTTCAGGGAAAGGGGGAAAAGTCGAACTTTTTTCCCAACGTTCGGCGAGCGTGTCCGGTGTTTCCCCCTGTTCGAACGCTTGGTGCAGACGCTCCACGTCCAGTTGGTAGCACAGTTGGCTGTCGACCAGCCCACCGGGTTTGCTCCACTGCTGTATGGCGCTGAGGAACTCTGCCTTGGCCGGCGGCTTGATCGATAACATCTGTTCGTGCGGGCTAAAGGCGACATCGTCACGGCTAAACGCGGTTGTGTCTTCGATCAACAGGGTGCCTGGGCGGTTCCAGTGCAAGTCCTGCAAATGCCGCAGCCGGAAAACCTCGATCTCATCCGGTGTGGGCGCGATATCGACCAGTCCAAAGGCATGCAGGGCTCCCTTTAGCATGGCGCACAACACCCGCTCCAGGAACCCCTTCCACTGATCCTGCGCGTCTTTGCACAACAAACTCTGCTGATAATGGTAAGTCTTCGGCTCAGGGTACAGCTTGATCAGAAATTGGATAACCTTATCCAGTGAAAGCCAGGTGTCGTGAGGCAGAAAGGCCAGCAGATCTAGCATGGTCCATCGCAGCATAACGTGCGTCATGTGGAGGGTGTTATCGATAGCTGACAATCCCCAGGCATATTGATAATTCCATTGAATTTTAATCTCGCCCGTGCGCCAGTCCGGCCACCAGTCAGCCCAGTCGGCGATATGGCGATAGAGTTGGTAGAGGGCCGTCCATTGGTTATAGGAAGTTTGTATCATCCAGGACTGGAACAGTGTCATGTCGAGCGTCACCGGATCGCCCGGCAGCAGAAGTTGACCGCTAAGCAGCACGTGGTAGAGAAGCTCGGCGATGGACGGTGAGAGTTCCAGATGGGCAGACCACGCCGCAAGGGTTTGGTCAGCCAGGTAGGGTATCGGCGGGCATAAGGTAATCACGCCTTGTAGATTCGGATTGCTCAACAGACGTCGGGCATCATCCGGCACAGGGGGATGGATCTGGTACTCAGCACTGTAATAGCTGACGCGGGGCGGGCTCCAGCGCGGGCGAGGCTGGATATGAGAGTCGCCGGCTTGCACCAGTCCTAACAATTGTTGCACGTGCGTGAGCAGCAAGTGCGGATCGGCCGCCGGCGTGAACCTCGCCGGCGGCGGTTCTGAGTCGAAAGGCAGGTAGACTGGCGGAAACAGCTTGAACATCTCGAAGGGGACAAAAGATTGCCCCTCTTCATTTTGCAACCCCAAACCGGCTTGCAGTATCCGTTGGGTTAACGTGCCTATCGGCTTGGAGAAGGTCGCTATTTGATCGATGAACGTTGGTTGGGTACGCAGACTTGACAGGTTGTTGTAGAGAAGCCAGTAGAGATAGTAACGTTGCTCTTCAGCGTCGAGGGTGGCCCACTGACGGGCAACCCGGTCAGGATCGAGAAAACATTCGATGAGTTGCCGCACCAAATCAACCCGACGCTGTCCTTTGGGTTTTACACCGAGCCGGGTGATTTGCCGGCGGATGAAATCCACGCGCCATTGCTGCTCCACTATATCCTCCACCACCTCGGTGATGTCGTCCTGGTTAGGATACAGCCAAAAGGGTGCCTCCGCCTGTGGCTTCACGGGCTTGCCGGGTTGCAACCATGTGTAATTAAGCTCCTCTGTAAGGGCATCCGGTGCGCAGACCGCCGCTGTGTTGGGCATGTTTGTTTTCCACCTCATGATGAAGGCTTACGCCAATTGCCGTTGGTAGTGGCGGCTTCAGCCGCTCTTAGCTCCTAAGAGACGCTGCTGGGTGTGTGGCAGTGCTGCGGGTATTTCCTCAGCGTAAAGAATCAGATAGCGGTAGCCTTGCTCGGTCAAGAAACGCTGACGATTGGCGCTGTACTGTTGGTCCACCGTCTCTTTGCTGACGATGGTGTAGAAATACGCCTGTCGACCGCCAGGTTTGGGGCGTAAGATGCGCCCGAGCCGCTGCGCCTCTTCCTGCCGTGAGCCGAACGTGCCCGAAATTTGAATCGCTACACTGGCGTCGGGCAAGTCGATGGAGAAGTTGGCGACCTTAGAGACCACCAGTGTCTTGACTTCACCCGTGCGGAACTTTTCATACAGCGCTTCACGTTCCACAACTTTAGTGTCACCGGTGATGAGAGGGTAGCCGTAGTGTTTGGCGATCTTCTCCAGTTGCTGCAAATACATGCCGATGATGAGCACCTGGTCGCCCTGATGATAACGCAACAGGCGATCCAGAATGTCAAGTTTAACGGAATTGTCCGCCGCGATACGATATTTTTGTCTCTCTTCGGCGACAATGTACTCCAGACGCTCGCTTTCCGGCATATCCACGCGGATCTCGTAGCAGATGGCCGGCGCGATCCAGCCCTGGCGTTCCAAATCATGCCACGGCACGTCGTACTTCTTCGGGCCGATCAGCGAGAACACATCCTCTTCGCGTCCATCTTCGCGGACGAGGGTGGCCGTCAGCCCCAGGCGACGGCGTGCCTGCAACTCTGCCGTGATGCGGAAGACCGGCGCGGGCAGCAGATGGACTTCGTCGTAGATGATCAGGCCCCAGTGGCCCTCATTGAACAGCCCGAAGTGCGGAAATTCCTGCTCCAGCGACAGGTGCATGTCCTTCGTGCCGCGTTTGCGATGGGTGAGAATCTGGTACGTGGTGACGGTGATCGGGCGGATTTCCTTGCACAGGCCGGTGTATTCACCGATCATGTCGGCGGTGACGGTGGTTTTGTCGAGCAGTTCCTCGCGCCACTGGCGCGCCGCCACGGTGCTCGGCGTGAGGATCAACGTGTTCGTCTGCGCCAGCGTCATGGCGACCATGCCGACGATGGTTTTCCCGGCGCCGCAGGGCAGGACAATCGCGCCCGCACCGCCGGCGTCGGAGCCGTTGGCCCAGAAGATTTCGCTGGCATCCTGTTGGTACTGACGAACGGTGAAAGGTAAACCCGCCGCTGTCGTCGCGCGGAGTTGAATGGGGAGCGTGCCGCCATTGATGTACCCCACCAGGTCTTCGGCGGGATAGCCGGCCTTGACCAGCGCCTGCTTAACGTGTCCACGCCGCGAGGCCGGCACTTGCAGCGTATGCGGCCCCAGACGATCAAGGATGTAAACTTTGAGATGGTGATTGCGCTCCAGTTCCATCAGGAGCAGTGGATCGTCGGACACCAAACGCAGGCGGGTGGGATCGTTAGGATCACGGGTGAGCCGCACACGCCCATAACGCCCAATCGCCTCTTTGATTTCGACGACGACGTTGTCGGGCAACGGGTATTTGGCGTAGTCGTGCAGTCCTGCCAGGATTTCGTCGGCAGTCATTCCCGCCGACGCCGCATTCCACAAGGAGAGGGATGAAATGCGGTAGGTATGGATATACTCCGGGCTTTTTTCCAGCTCGGCGAAGCGTGCCAGGTGGTCCCTGGCCTCCTCGTAATGCGGATTGTTCACTTCGAGGAGCACAGTCCGGTCGCCCTGAACGATTAACGGTGCATCCACTCGGTATTCCATAACAGGTCTATTTTACATTATGCGGGGGTTTCGTCAATGTGTGGTATACTGCTTACGGCCATCATCTTTCCAATTTCGTCACGGCTCAGCCTGGCGCTCACTATCCAGACGGCAAGGGACGAACCGTGGTGAATTGGTGGGTTTGCCGATTCGCTCATTCACTGATTCGCTATACTTTCGGGAGGGAATGTTATGCAACGGTTGTTGGTCACAGGGGGGGCCGGATTCATCGGCTCCAATTTCATACGCTTCCTGCTGGAGAGGTATCCTGACTATTTCATCGTCGCTTACGATAAACTCACTTACGCCGGGCGGCTGGAGAACCTGCAGGACGTGGCGGAAAAGTTCGCGGGCCGTTATGCCTTCGTGAAGGGTGATATCGGCGCTAGCGCGATGGTCGAAGCGACGTTGAGAGATTACCGAATTGATACCCTCGTCAACTTTGCCGCCGAGACGCATGTAGACCGCTCGCTGATGGAGCCGGGGTCCTTCATCCAAACGGACGTCTTTGGCACTTATGTGCTGTTGGAGGCGGCGAAGAAGTTGGGGCTGGAACGCTATCACCAGGTCAGCACAGATGAGGTTTACGGGCAAGTCCTGGAAAATCGTTCCACGGAGACGGACAACGTGAAGCCGCGCAGTCCTTACGCCGCCAGCAAAACCGGTGGTGATCTGATGGTGCTGGCCTATCACGAATCGTGGGGACTGCCGGTCACCATCACGCGCGGCGCGAACAATGTCGGCCCCTACCAGTACCCGGAGAAGGTCGTGCCGCTTTTCGCCACCAATGCCATCGACGACCAACCGCTCCCCGTCTACGGCGACGGCCAGCAGATGCGCGATTACCAGTATGTTCTCGATCACTGTGAAGGCATTGATTGGGTGCTGCACCACGGGACGTTGGGCGAAATCTACAACGTGGGCACCGGCGGAGAAATGACGAATCTGGAGATGACGCGCATTGTACTGGCGACTCTCGGCAAGCCGGAAAGCCTCATCAAGCATGTGGAAGACCGCGCCGGGCATGACCGCCGCTACGCGCTGGATGTCAGCAAACTCCGTAGCCTGGGATGGAAACCAGCCCACACCTGCGCCGAGGCTATCGAGAAGACCGTCCGCTGGTATGCGGAGAATGAGTGGTGGTGGCGACCCATCAAAAGCGGCGAGCTGTATAAAGCCTATTACGCGGCACAGTACGGGAAGCGGCTGCAAGATGGAGAAGTGAGAAACTAGACATTAGAAGCGAAACAGTAGCACGGTACGTGTTGAAGAGCGTCAACCGCGCGGTGCGGGAGTTTGAACTGATCGCGGATGGCGACCGGATTGCGGTAGGGGTGTCGGGCGGCAAGGACAGCCGCGTGTTGCTGGATATGCTGCTGCGTGGCGTGGACATTCCCGGAAAGTATACCGTCGTCGCTGTGCACATCGACGGAACAGCCGCCGGACTGCCCAATCTCGTCCCCACGTTGGAGCCGTGGTTCCGCGAGTTGGGCGTGCAGTACGACATCGCACCGTTGCTCGTGGCCGATGACGAACCCTTGCCGATGGACTGCTTCCGCTGTGCGTTGAACCGGCGCAAAGCGCTGTTTGGCGCTGCCGAGCGTCTGGGGTGCAACAAGGTCGCGCTCGGTCATCATGCCGACGATGCCGCCGTCACCACGTTGATGAGTTTGATGGTCAAGGGCGTGCTCGAGACGCTCGAACCGCGCCGGCGCTACTTTAACGGGCATCTGACGTTGATCCGTCCGCTGATTTACACCCCCGAAAAGGATATCACCCGCTACGCTCGCGCGCAGGGCTGGACGTTTCCGCCGGAACTGACATGCCCCCGCGCACAAACCAACCGCCGCCGTCACTTCGAACAGTTCCTGGCAACGTTCAAAGACAAAGAACAAGCGCAAATCCGCGCCAATCTGTGGCGCTTAAGTCAACGCACGGAACGGATTCCAATCCCAAAGTCCCGTTCGCAACCTGACAAGGGTGGTTGAATAGTTGTATCTATTCAGGCTAGTAAACCTGACGAAGCCACTTATTCCCTATGCCAGGTTTGGCGTAGACTTTGGTAGGCCAGGTGCTGCTGTATGACAAGATATTCATGTTTCTATAAGCCCATCCCCCCTGCCCCCCAGGAAGGGGGATTTTTGTAGGGGGTGTCGCCACACCCCCTCTTTTTTGCCCCCTTCTCCCCCGCTGGCGGGGGAGAAGGGGGTTGGGGGATAAGAGGGTCATCACCTGCCGAAGGGGTAACTTATTATGTGCCCTCCCCAAAGTCCCATTCGCCACCTGGCAAGGACGGCTGAATAGTTACGAATAGTTACGAATTTTCGTCACGCTCCAGGCAGGCACTCCCGGCGCCCGAACCTGCACCGGAGTTATTGGAAGGCGAACGTCGCGGCGACTTCTTGCAGCAGAACGGGGATAGTTTTCTCTCCCACGGCGCGGATACGCAGCACGTAGAGCCAATGGTTCGCTCCCTGAATCACCCAGACTTTGGAGGGGCCGCCTTCTTTGCCGGGCCACATCTCCTGGAAGAAAAAGGCCGGCTGTCCCTGCCAGTCGGTTTCTCTGCTGCTCACCACTTCCGGTGGCACGGCGAGATTATGCGTGGCTTCCAACATCACCACAGCGTTGTTGAGGAGCAACACCTCCGTCGGGCCGGGCGCCCACCACAGAGCGATTTCCCCCTTCCCATGCTGCCACACACGCCCACCGGCATACGAATTGCCCTGCGCCATCACTTCGGTGAAAGCCAGCGGCACGTGCAGCGTCACGCCGGCGGGCAAAGTATCCGTCAGGGCGCGAAATTCGACAGGCGCAGGTTCGAAGACTTTCATCCGTTCTCCGATGACGTTCAAGGCTGTGTCCACCTGCACCATAAGCCACCAGCGACCAGCGGGCGCGTTCAGCGATAATTGGAGAGGCTGTGTGGAAACGTAGCGCTGGCCGGCCTGCGCAACCAGCTCGAAGGTGCTGTGAACTTTTATCGTGGGGTCATAGACCTTCGCGCTCACCGTAATGGCCGGCGTCATTCCCGGCGGCGGCAGAACATCCACTATGACGAACGGCGGATCCAACGCCGAGACGTATTCCGGCCATGAGACGTTGATGGCTAACGGCGGTATCGGCGTGGGCGCGGGCGTCAACGTTGGCGTCCACGTGAGGACGGGCATAGGGGTGGCTGTCGGCGTCCATGTCGCGCCCGGCGTTGCCGTCGGCCGCACTGCCGACGGCGTTCCGCAGGCCGTCAACAACAGCAAAATCATACTAAGTACACTCTGGTTTAGTCTTTTCACGCTATGATCATCCTTGGGACGCTTCCATCAGCAGGTTCTCAAGCCAGACATCATCCTCGAAGGCGCGGCTTTTCCAACCCGGCAACAGTCGGTCGAGAAGCAGCGCCTGTGCCATGCCGGTGTAATGGTTATTCCAAAGTATCTATTCAGGTTAGTAAACCTGACGAAGCCACTTATTCCCTATGCCAGGTTTGGCGTAGACTTTGGTATGCCTGGTGCTTGTGGATGACGAGATATGCGTGTTTCTGTCAGCCCATCCCCCCTTCCCCCAGGAAGGGGGATTTTTTTGGGGGGTGTGGCGGGCGGCGAAGCCGCCCGCCACACCCCCCTTTTGCCCCCTTCTTCCCCGCTGGCGGGGGAGAAGGGGGTTGGGGGATGAGAGGGCCATCACCTGCCGAAGGGGTCACCTATTATGTGCTCTCCCCAAAGTCCCGTTCGCCACCTGGCAAGGGTGGCTGAATAGTTACATTCCAAACTCATTTCCTGTGCTTTTTCCCACCTTTCTCTTCCACTTGCTTTTGCAGCTCGTATAGCTTCGTGAGTGCCTCCAGCGGGGTGAGACTGTTGACGTCGAGCTGCCGCAATGCCTCCACCACGGGTGGTGTTTGTGCGATGAGCAGTGGCTGGAACAGTTCCGGCTCCGGGGACTGCGTTCCGGGGCGGAATTCGCCGCTCTCCAGTTCTTCCAATAGCCCTTCGGCGCGATGGATGACCGGCGCGGGGATGCCCGCCAGTCGTGCGACGTGGATGCCGTAGGAGCGATCCGCACCGCCGGGCACGACCTTGTGCAGGAAGACCACATCATGCCCCTCCTCGGCGACGGTCAGGTTGAAGTTGCGCACGTGCGGGAGATGTTCCTCCATCTCGATCAGCTCGTGGTAGTGGGTGGCGAAGAGCGTCCGCGCACGGCGCTCTGGGTGGTTGTGCAGGTATTCGACCACGGCCCAGGCAATCGCCATGCCGTCGTAGGTGCTCGTGCCGCGTCCGACCTCATCCAGGATGAGCAGGCTCTGCGGCGTGGCGTGATTGAGGATGTTGGCGGTTTCCACCATCTCCACCATAAACGTCGATTGCCCTGCCGCCAGTTCGTCGGACGCGCCGATGCGCGTGAAAATGCGGTCTACGATGCCGATGTGCGCCCGCTCTGCCGGGACGAAGCTCCCGCTTTGCGCCATGAGCACAATGAGGGCGTTCTGTCTGAGGAACACCGATTTCCCGGCCATGTTCGGTCCGGTGATGATGTGGATACGGCTGGCTTCGTCCATCACCAGGTCGTTGGGGACGAACGGTTCGCGCTGCGCCCGCTCTACCACGGGATGCCGCCCGCCTTCGATGATCAGCACCGGCGCGACCTCGAAGGTGGGGCGGACGTAGTGTTGCCGCGCGGCGACCTCCGCCAGCGCTGCCGCCACATCGATCCGCGCCAACGCCTGCGCCGTCGCCAGCAATGCCTTCGAATGGGCTACAACCTGCTCGCACACCTCACGGAAGAGGCGCGTTTCCAGTTCCGCGATGCGTTCCTCGGCATTGAGCACCAGATTTTCGTATTCCTTCAACTCCGGCGTGATGTAGCGCTCGGAATTGACCAGCGTTTGTTTGCGGATGTAGTGGGCCGGCACGAGAGAGGTATTGGCCTGGGTGACCTCGATGTAGTAGCCGAAGACTTTGTTGTAGCCGACTTTGAGGCTCTTGATGCCGGTGCGCTCGCGCTCCTTGCTTTCCAGTCCGGCGATCCAATCGCGGGCGTCCTGCGTCGCCAGCAGGATGCCGTCCAATTCGGCGGAAAAACCCGGCGGATCACCCCCCCCCGCGCTGACTTGGGCCGGCGGCTCGTCCACAATCGCCTCCGCAATGAGGCTCGCCATCTCCGGCAGCGATTCCAGTCCGGCCAACAACTCCCCGAACCCCCCTGGAGATTGGGTGGTGGGGAGATTTTCAGATGGGGAGATTTCCGGACTTGCTGAGGCGCTGATTTGCCGATGCGCTGCGGCCAGTTTCTCCCGCAGCCCCGGCACGATTTCCAACGTCGCACGGATGCCGGTGAGGTCGCGCGGCGTTGCGCGCCCGGACAGGACGCGGCTCGTCATCCGCTCCAGGTCGGGGACGGATTTGAGTGCCTGGCGGACCTGCGCCCGCAGGATGCCGTCGTCCACGAAACCCTGCACCTGATCCAGGCGCGTTTCCAATTCGGGGATGTCGAGCAGTGGTTGCGCCAACTGCGCGCGGAGCCGTCGCCCGCCCATCGGCGTGCGGGTGGCGTCAAGGACACCGAGCAGCGACCCCTCTTTTTCCCCGCGCAGCGTCTCCGTGATCTCCAGATTGCGCCATGTTGAGGCGTCGATGCCCATAAAGTGGTCCGTGGCGTAGGTGCGCAGCCCGGTGATCTGCGGCAGTAGCCCTTGCTGGGTTTCTTGCAGGTAGGCAAGCGCCGCGCCTGCCGCGCGCACCGCCAGTGGTTTCCCCTCGCAGCCGAAGCCCTGCAGCGTTCGCACGCCGAAGTGTTCCAGCAGCGTCTGGCGTGCTGCCGTCTCTTCGAAGCGATAGCCGGGCCAGGGGGTGAAAGTGCCCGCCACCAGTCTCACCAAATGTTCTTCGAGGCGCGTCGGGGAGGGGTCGGCGGGGCGCTCTTTCCACGAGCCGACTTTGGGGATGAGGACTTCGCGGGCGTGCAGACGGGACAATTCCTGCCGCACGGCGTTGAGGATGTCGTCGTCTTCCTCAAGCTGGGTGGTAGCGAACTCGCCCGTCGAAATGTCGGCGTAAGCTACACCCGCACGCTTGCCGTCGATGACCACGGCGGCGAGGTAGTTGGGACGTTTTTCGTCCAGCATGGCCGGCTCGGTGACGGTGCCGGCAGTGACGACACGCTCAATGCGTCGTTCCATCGGCCCGCGGCTGGTGGGTTCACCCACTTGCTCGGCGATGGCGACGCGGTAGCCCTTCTCGATGAGACGGGCGATGTAGCCCTCGACGGCGTGATAGGGCACACCCGCCATCGGCACACGCTCGCCCTTGGCCACAGGCCGTGAGGTGAGGACAAGGTCCAGCTCGCGCGCGGCGACCTCGGCGTCATCGTCGAAGGTCTCGTAAAAGTCGCCCAACCGGAAAAAGAGAATTGTGTCCGGGTAGCGAGCTTTCAGGTCAAGGTATTGCTTGCGTATGGGAGTGGTATCTTTGTCATCCATACTACTCTCCGGTGAAAATCTCCGCCCGCCCTGTCAACCCCGGCAGGAGCAAGAGGTCGGTGGGGGCGAGGCGCACGTGGACGGTAAAGCGGGCGTCGGTGGTTTCCGTCGCGCCGACCTGGGGGATGATGGCGACGACGACACCGTCCAGCGGGGTCTCCGGGTAGGTGCGCAGGGTGATCGTGGCCTTCTGCCCCGGGCGCAGGGCGGCGACGTGCTGCTCGCTGAGGTCTTCTGAGACGAAGCGCAGGCCGTCGGCGATGTTGAGCAGCGTCAGCACCGGCGTCCCCGCGGCGACCGTCGCCTGGGGTGCAACGTCGACCGAAAGGACGATGGCGTCCCACGGCGCGCTGAGCGTCGCGTTGTCGAGGGCGTCCTGGGCCTGCGCCAGCTCGCGCCTGGCGTCTTCGATAGCGCGGTCGTAGCTGGGGGCGAGGCCTGCCTGGAGCGCGTCCAGTTTGCGCTGCGCCTGGGCCACGTCCTGCTCGCGGGCTTTGATGTCGAGCGCCTGCGCGCTGCGGGAGTTGAGCGCGTCCTCCAGCCGCATCTCGGCGAACTCGCGCTCGCGGATGGCGTTCTGCCAGGCTTTGTAGTCGCGCTCGCGCTCGTCATCGGGCGTGAAGTTGCCGAAGAGGGGAGTATCGTAGGCTTTCTTGGCGTCCGCCTCGGCCTGACGGGCGTGATCCAGGGACGTTCGCGCTTCTTCGACGGAAGTGCTCGAATACTGCAAGCGCGCTGTTTCCAGCGCCCGCTGCGCCGTCGCCAGGGATTCTGCGGCGTCGGCGACATCCTGTTCCCATTGCGTCTGCGCTCGCTCCCGGTCGACGACGGCACGGTCGAGGGTCAGTTGTGCGTCATCCACGGCGCGGTGCAGGTCGACGTCGTCCAATCGCGCCAGGACAGTGCCGGCCGGCACCTGATCGCCGGCCTGCACGGTGATCGTGAGGACTTCGCCGCTTACACCGCCGCTGAAGCCCACCGCCAGGCTCGGAAACGGCGACGCCAAGCGCCCATCGGCGGCTACCGTCTTGCCGACGGCAACTTCGGGCGTCACCGGCGTCGGCACTGGGCTGGTTTCTGTCGGCGTTATGATCGCCTCCGTTGGCACCTCCACCCCGCGCGCGCATCCCCCGACTACCACAACTGTAATCACCACAAGCACTTTCAAAAGCACCTTCATACCTACCCCCAAGATTGAAAATGGGGAAATCGGAAATTTACTAAGGTGGCAGAACCGCATTTCCAATTTCCCGGTAACAAATTTACAATCTTTACCAGCCTTCGCGCAGAATTTGCGTGACTTTCCGGCGCACGGTGTTGCGCGTCGCTAACATCGTGCTGATGACGCTCGCCAGGATGACCATGACGAGGATTGCCGTGGTTGTGAGCCAGTCAAACGTAGGCTGGGTGGGCGTGTTGCTCATGGTGTTGTTCGTGACGTAGAAAACGTAGCCCAACAGCGTCCCGGCAACGACACCCGCCAACGATGCGCTGACCGTCATCAGCACGGCTTCCAACGCGAAAGCGCCCACCAGCTTCCGCCTGGGCATACCGATGGCCTTGAGCATCCCGATCTCCAAACGCCGCACGTACACCGCTACGTAGACGACTGCAAAGACGCCAAAGACGCTGGTGATGAACGAGAGCACGGTCATAATCAACATCAACACGCGCGTGGTGCGCATGGATTGCTCCGTCGTGCGGATGGCCTCGGCGGTGGAGCGTACCCAGATGGACGGGTTGTCGGCGAAGAACTCGCGCAAGGCGGTGATCACTTCCGTCTCAGCCGCCCCCGGCTCCGTCGTCGCCATGATTTGCGCGATAACCGGCTGCTCCCGCTCTGAAACCGCGCACACGCCGCTGACGCACAGGCTGTCAACCGTCGGATCGTGCGTCAGACGCAGGTAAGTGTCCAGCGAGACAAACGCGGGGGCCTGGCCGTAACGCACGTCGTTCTCATTGCGAGAGAAGGTGCGGAAACCCGGCAGACGCTCGATCAGCCCGACGATGCGCATCGCCACGCTATGGTCTTTGCCTTTCCCCTGGACTTTGATCACATCACCGATGCCCACATCCATATATTCCGCGTACCCCGCGCCGAGGATGATCGTGTCCGGCTCGCTCAGGAGTACGTCGAACATGCCCGGACCGCCGGCGTTGTATTCGGCGAGATCGTCGTACACGATGCCGTCCAGCGAACCGGTCAGCCCTTGCACCTGGATGGTGGTGTCACGCAATGTCACCTTGTTGGTGGCATTGGCGGCATACGCCGTCGTCAGCCCTTCCGCCTCGGCGATGCCCGGCACTTCCCGGAAATCCTTCAGGATGCCCGGCAGTAGATTGTCTTCTTCGGCGGCGAAAAAGGACCAGGCCCAGCGCGAGACGTTCACGGTGATCGGCGCACCGTAGCTGGAACGGGCCTGGATGTCGAAGTTCTCCTGTTCGAGCGCGGTCATCGTCCCCAAAAAGGTGGGCAAGGTGGCGCTGAAGACGACCATCAGCGAGATGATGGTGTTGCGCTGTTTGGCGCGGAGCAGGTTCGGCCCGGCAAAGAAGGTCAGGCGCGGTGCGACCCCATCGCTCACGAGCAGCAGCAGGCGCTCAAAGGGGATGGTCAAGGCGTAGAAGAGCAGGCTGACGCCGATGATGAGCAGCGCCAGGCCGGTGAACATGAAGACGCCGATCACGGACTCGTTCCCCTGCACATAGAGCCAGTTGGTGACGATGAAAATCAGGCCCCACATGATGGTGAGGACGACACCGGCGATGACGATACGCATATCGAATTTGCGCGTACGCAATTTCGCCAGGTCTTCGATCTGGAGATTGTCGGCGGAACCGGGGTTGATGGCGTAGCGGATCTTGGTGCTCGCTGCTTTGCGGGCCGGCGCAATCGCCGACAGCGCCAGCACAATGGCGGCGGTGATGCCGGCGCGCAGCATTGCTCCCACGGTGATCGTCATGCGGAAATCGATGCCCAGTTCGTTGCCCACCATCCCACTGCTGGTGATGAGGTAATTCGCCACCGGCGCGATGACGGCGATGCTGAAGATCTGCCCGGCGATGATGCCCAGTCCCACCCCAAACAGGCCGATAAACGCCACTTCGATGAAGACCAGTGCGAAGAGATGACGGCGTTTCGCCCCCAGGATGCGCAGGAAGGCCAGATCGCGTCGCCGTTCTTCGACGTTGGTGTTGATGATCGAGTAGAGCAGCAGGCCGACGACACCCATCACCAGAAAGCCGTAGACCGTGCTGACCGAGCGCATGACCGTGAAGGCGACGTCGCTCATATCGAGCGATTCGGCCTTGGCGATGGAGAAAGCGTAAGTATCTGCCTCGTCGCCCAGCGCGTCGACCATGCGCTCGGCGATGCGCCGCACGCGAAAGATTGCCGTCTGCGTGTTGACGGAGCCGTAGACGGCATCGTCCAACACCACGATCAGACTTTGAGCGCGGCCCGGCACGCCCAGCCAGTCCTGGACGGTCGCCACACTCGCCAGGATGCCGTTTTGCCCACCGCTGCCCAGTCCCGTCGCCAGCGCAATCCCGCTGATGGTGAAACGGCGCGTCACGCGGGTCACGCTGACCTCGGCGGGCAGATCGTAGCCGGGGACGCGGGACACCGGCAGGATGTAGCTTACATCCACGCTATCGCCGACCTTGAGGCTGTAAGTGTCCGCCGTTACCCGCAGGAGCACGATCTTGTCGCCTTCCAGGTCATAGACGCCTTCCTGCATCGTGACCTGGCCCAGGTCATCTTCAGGGACGCGCGCCACCAGCGAGGCGTTGCCCACCTGCCCGCCGCTGCGCACTTCCACCGTAGCGTGAAAACGCGGGTAGACTGCCGCCACCCGTGGATCGGCGGCCCGCAACACCGGCGTCGTTTGGGCAATGTCGATGTATTGGTTCGGGCTGGTCTCGGCGCGGGTCAGCGTGATGTCGTGCTCGCCGGCCTCGCGCTCGACGAGCTCGACGACCTGACGCTGCAACGAATCGACGCTGTTGTTGAGCGTAACCAGCATCGCCGTCACAACCAGCAGTGCCAGCACCATGATGATGGTACGTGCTTTATGACGAGAGAAACTCTTCAGAACGTAGCGTTGAATCATGTCTTGAGGGTAAATTGGGAAATGGAAAATTTGGCAATGGGTTCAAACAAATTTTCAATCAACAAATTTTAAATTTCAACGATTTGCCCATCTCTGAGCTGGATCAAGCGCGTGGCAAACTTCGCCATACGCGGGTCGTGTGTCACGTAGATGACGGTGGTGCCTTGCTCACGGTTGAGACGCGCGACGATTTCCATCACCTCGAAGCCGGTCACGGAGTCCAGGTCGCCGGTGATTTCGTCGCCGATGAGGATCGGCGGGTCGTTGGCGAGGGCGCGGGCGATAGCGACGCGCTGCTGCTGGCCGCCGGAGAGTTCGCTGGGGTAATGCTGCGCGCGTTCCGCGAGGCCGACGCTCTCCAGCAACGCGGCGGCTTTGCGTCGTCGCGCCCGTCGGGGCAATCCGGCTAAAGCCATCGGCACTTCGACGTTCTCCTGCGCCGTGAAGTTCGCCAGCAGGTTGTAGTTCTGGAAGACGAAACCCATCTTGACGAGCCGTAGCTCTGAGAGGCGATCCTCCGACAGCGCGACGACGTTCTCACCGTCGACGATCACATGGCCGCGACTTGGTTCTTCCAGGCCGCCGAGGATGTTGAGCAGGGTCGTCTTGCCGGAACCGCTCGGCCCCATCAAGCAAACGATCTCACCGCGTTCGACGTCCAATGAAACGCCGCGCAGCGCCTGGACGGCTTCTTTTCCCATCAGGAAGGATTTGTGGATATTTTCACAATGGACAACACAATCGGCCATAACTACGTTCCCTTCAAGCAGTTGTTAGTCGTAGAGTCGAGTAGTCATTGTACCATTAATCCCCATGCTGTCAAGTGACAGACCCACAGCCACCGAGGCTCTCCGATCAAGAGAAGAAGCAGTGTACTGAGAATAGGTAGCGCTGGTGGCAAGCACAAGAGCCACAACGAACTTTGGCCTGAAATGAGATCTCCCACAAATGCCATGAAAGACACTAGGCACGCGCAATAACCATTACCCAGCCAGACAAGAGGAGAAGTGCAGGTCTCCTCTGTCGCGGGGTGGCTGTCGGCAAACCAAGGCCCCATCGTTGCCACCAGCAAAAACACCATAGATGCCACTCGACCAACGGCCTTCAGTGTGCTGACCCGTAACATAATCTCTCTCACCTCCGGGGACTATCATTCACATAATGCCGCCCAACTCTTGCATATACGCTCCACGTCAACAAGAGGTTTCACAGGCAAAACGAAAGGACCGTCGCAGCACGGCCCTTTCGTGATCGTGATGCTTCAGTCGTCGGTCTCCGGCGACGTCACCGAAATTTCTACCGTCACATAACCCTCATTATCGGTGAGAATGTCGTCATTGATACGCAGATAGAGCAGGCCGGAGCGCTCGGCGTAGAATGTCCCGCCGCGCCCGACGATGAAAAGATGGCCGTCTGCGCCGATTCGTCCCAACAGCACGCCCCCGGCAATAGCATTGATGGGGTAGGTGTCCGGGGCGCGATATTTGTGATGTCCCTCCGGGCCGTGATATTCGCCCGGCGTGTACAGCCACGTCCCCTGAGCGCGAATACGGATGAGGTCGCCCTGATTCACCTGCACACCCACGCTTTGCCAATCGCGGTAGGCGTAGATGCGCGGCTGTGACAGGTCGGTTTGGCTGACGGGACCGACGCCACGGCGGACAAGCCACCCGCCGGCGCTGCCCAATAGGATCAGCGTCAAGAGTACAATGATCCCTGCACGTTTCATAGCCAGCTCCTTTGGAGAGAAGTAAGCAGCAAGAAGTAAGGAGTAAGGAGGAAGAAGTTGTATAGCACTGATAACTCATTTCCCATTACTCTTTACTCATTTCCCCCCTCACGGCGTCGTCCGCAGTTCAACGACGGGAACAGTCTCGCCGGAGCCGCCGCTGATAATCCACTTGCTGTTGTCCTTCAATTGCTCCGCGATGAGCAACTGGATGTACTGCGCGCCTAAATCACCTTTGCCCTGTAAGGCGGCGAGGGTCGCCTGCATCGCCTCGCGCTCGGCGGCAGAGGTGAGAGCGATGCGCTGCGCGTCGGCTGCGGCCAGGGCGGTGATCTCGTAGGCGCTGCCATCGGCCTTTTTTTGCGCGGCGTAGTATTCGGCATCCGCCAGGGTGCGACGCTGTGCGGCTTCGGCCTGCGCCTGTTCTTGACGCTGGACCGCGACCATGCGATCTTTGATCGCCGTCACCACTTCCTCCGGCGGCGACGCGGACTGAATCTGCACGGTGACGAACTGCACGCCGTACTGCTCTTCTTTTTCACGCAGCGCCGCCATCACCTCGGTGTTCATCTCTGCGCGGCTGTGCATCACCTCGGTCATCTCCTTCGTGTTGACCACGTCGCGCAGCTTGCCCTGAACGAACTCGAAGATGATACGTTCGGGGTCATCGACTTCCAGAGCGAAGCGCTGCGGATCGCTCACCCGATAAGTGTACTGCAACGAAACATCCATCGTCACATCATCCGACGTCATCGCCGGAACCTGTTCCACGTACCCCAGGCGCTCGTTCACCTTGACGATGATCACCGTATCCACCAGCGGAATCTGCACGTGCCAGCCGGGATCGTCGACGGCGATGAAGCGTCCGCCCCGCAGGTGCAAGCCACGTTCGTAGGCGTGGATTTTGTAGACGGCTGAGCGGCCGATCAGCACGACCAGCATCAGCACCACTACGACTGCCAGTACCACCGTCGCCAGTCTGAAGAGCCGGTTCAACAGGCCAAACGCCGGCTCCGTGGATTGCGGTCGGTTTACCTCTGGCGCCAATGTTGTTTGAGTCATCTGACACCTCCACTTCTTCAAGATATAGGTTACGTCTTCAGTATAACCGCAGTGAAGGGTCAACGTCTACTGTAGAAATCTACAGGTTTACGAAGCAACCAAACGGTGGATGGCGAATCGGCGCATGGCAAATCAACCGGCCTCTTGTTTTCTGCCTCATTCTAAATGTGCCTGTGCCCATACAGCCGCTTCAACGGACGCAACCCCATTACACGCGGCTATACATTGACCTCGACCTCGACTGCTATTCTACACGCGACAGCTCAACGAGCAAGTAGTATAAACCCGCGATAGCATCGGCTTAGCAGGCTTCTCTCTACAGTTGGAATTCTGCACAGAAGTGGCTAATGCAGGTGGAGGTATATCCAATGCGAACAATGAGGAGTTCACGGATGACAAAATTGGCAGAGTTTGCAGCCCAACAGCGTGCGGCGCTAGAAGGGAATGATGTCCCCGCCGTCCTGCGACTCTTGGACGACCTGGACGCATACCTGGCGAAGGCCAATAGTTGGCGTGAGGTGCGCAGCAATCCACCGCAGAACTACGACCAACTCATTGCCAGGCTAGAGGACGTGCAGACCGTCCGCGCCGCAAGTGGGCGCACGGAGATAAACCAGCTAATCCAGGTGTTGCGGTGGTGCGAGGCTCACGACATCGCTCTGGCGGAACTTGGGGTATCCGTCCACCTGCCGAAGTATGTAGAAGCCGCATCCTACCTGAAGAACCTTATCGCCACCAAGAGCGATGCGGCAGACATACGCGCAGCGATTGAGCGTATCAAAGCCGACCGGAAGAAAGCCGACACCCGCGCCTGGGCGCGAGTATGCCGTAGCGCCTGACAGCAGCACAAACAACCAAAAGCCTCTATCACAAACCAATACCTTCGCCAATTTTCGGTAAAGCGTATTTAAGCCCTATATCTAGTGGTCAACGAGGGGCAAAAACCACTAGATATTGTGTGCAAAATCGCCATTTAGGATTTTGGCGAAGGTATTGACAAACGATAGGGGCTTTTGGTTTGACTGAAGCACCTGGCTTTCCAGCCAGTCGAGATAGCCTTTGCTTTTACCCCCCGACTCACTGGCATTCCACTCACGATATTCTGTATCCGACACAAGCCCTTCGTGATGTGCTATTTCGATAAGCTCCCTAGCCTCATCTGCCATGCCATACTGCACAAACTCGTGAGCCAGCACGCCTGGTCACACGCCGTCTACGACCGCGATGGCCGTTACCTGGGCGAGCACGACGGCAACCACGGGGCCACGTGCAGCGCGCCGGGCTGTCAGGTCAAGCACGGGCAGATCGTCAGGGTGTGTCCCAAGTGCGGGGCGAAAGGCGATGACTTCCGCAGCACCCGTGGCTCGAATGACGGCGGCCCACGTGTCTGCCGCGCCTGTGGCTACATCGCCTGGACTGGCGGGACGTTCACCCCCGCCACCGACGAAAGCGATGGCATCCAGGGACGGCGGATGACACCGCTTGGCCCGTGCATCAAGCGCCTGTTCTCCTGCGTCATCCTCGACGAGGTGCAGGACGCCAAGAGCAAGGGCAGTCTCAAAGGTGAGACGACGCGAGCATTCAAGGCCAGGGGTAAAGCCGTCTTGAGCGGCACGTGGCTCAAGGGCTACGTCACCGACCTGTTCTGGTCGGCGGGCTGGCTGCTGGACTGCTGTCTTGCCCAAGAACGTGGGCTTCAACAAGGTGGACACGGCGATGCAGTTGATCCGCGATTAGCAAAGGATGAGTTTGTAGCACGCGCAACTGTTCAAAAAGCTCGTGAACTATTAGGGACTATTGAACTTATGGAGGCGCGAGAAGCAAAACAGCGAGAGCTTGCCAGAAAACAGGAAATCGCTAGAATGGAGCAGGAGTGAGCAAGAATGTTCAAACGGCAACTAGAGCTTTTGCTTATGATGTTTGACGATTTATCCAAATTGGACGATCCACAAAGGCGTGGGTTCTTATTGGAAGACTTGCTTCCCCGTATTTTTGATCTTTTTTCGATCCCTGTAATTGGGAGCTTTCGACGCAATAGCGGAGCTGAGCAAATTGATGGATCATTTCGACTAGAGGGTTGGCATTACTTAGTTGAGTGCAAATGGCAAGAAAAGCTGTCTGATATTCGGCAACTCGACTCATTGTATGGTAAGATTGCCAGATCGGGTAAACAAGCGATGGGTATGTTTCTCTCTATAAATGGTTGGTCTAGTTCGGTCCCTAGCCTTCTAAAGCAAAACCCTGATAAATGTATTATCCTAATGGATGGGTATGATCTTCGCTGTGTGTTAAGTGGACAGATTGATTTGCAAGATTTTCTGTTAGCGAAAGTTGGAAAGCTCAACGATGAAGGCGAACCTTTTCTTAGTGCGCAACAATACTTACAAGAATAATCTGTCTTTGCCAATCGTATCATTCACTCGCTGCGTCACTTCTCTTTGATCTGTGGTAGACATAAATTTTCAGCCAGGAGATTCTGATGTCACAAGATAATCGAAAGAATCTTATTCGCAATATTGAACAAAAGCGCGGTTCAAAGGTTATCACTTACGTCACTAGTGATAGAGATGGCCTGTCTGTTAACATCGCCGGAGATGTCGTATCTATATTGCATGAACATATATTGGCAATCGAACCAAGAGAAAGAGAAAAGCTAGACTTGTTTATCTACAGTCGTGGTGGCGATAGTGATGTCCCATGGTCTATTGTTTCAATGTTCAGAGAGTACTGCAAAGAAGGTTCGTTCAGTGTCTTGATACCCTATAGAGCGCATAGTGCCGCTACTGTTATTTCGTTGGGTGCTGACGAGATTGTTATGACAAGAAAGGCAGAACTCGGCCCGATTGATATTACCATCCAAAGCGGCCCATATAATCCCACAGAAAAAGACTCAATACAACGGTTGCCGGTCTCTGTCGAAGATGTGAATGGTTACTTCTCGTTGTTGGAAAAGATCGGTTGCACAAGGCCGGAAGAAACCATGAAGGGATTTGAGCAACTCACTCAGCAAGTCCACCCACTTGTACTAGGCACGGTAAGTCGTTTGTTCCAACAGACTGAGTTAGTCGCCCTTCGACTACTTGGAACACGTGCTAATCCATTCCCGGAAGAGAAAAATAGAGAAATTCTTAGGCGTCTTTCCTCAGAGATTTTCTCTCATCGACATACAATAAGTAGAACAGAAGCAACTCGCCAACTCGGTTTGACTCAAGTAGTCAACTCTGAGGATGCGGGAATTGACACAGAGCTATGGGAGTTGTATAAGGAATACAGAGAGCTGTTTCTGCTTGAAGAACCATTTAGACCCGAAGAGTATTTAGTATCCAACAATCTGGATGAATACACTTACAATGCTTTGAACTTGGCTTGCATAGAAAGCGCAACACGTTTTGATATATGTCAAAAAGATGTAAAAGCTAGACGAATTCGACAGGTTCCTCCTCAACTGACATTGAATCTAGGCAATCTACATCTTCCGACAGTCAATATACCCACTTTACCCCCTGGTATTGCGCCACAAGATATTGCTCGCATTGTTGAGCAACTTGTGCCACCAGTGGTTAAATCTATATTGACCCAAGCGTCTGAAGAAGCGGCAAGGCAATTCTTATCATCGCTGCCTACAGCCGGTTTTGAGTTGGTCGACTTCAATGCACGCTGGAAAACGGAGTAGCAATTATGGAAGAATCCATATCCTTTAGTGCAACTTATAAGCCAGAACAGGAAAGCAATGATTTGACTTCATTAGCTGGCCGGTGGAATCTTGGACTGAATGTCAAGAGGGCAAACTTCACACGCTTTATCAAGGGAACAACTAGAACAATACCAACGGAGTGGAAGTGTGTTGAACCACCAAAAGATGTTCATTTCATCGTTCCTTCAAACAACAACACCTGATTTATTTGGACCGTAACCCAACTCGGCCTTAGGCGCTGATGTTTCGCGTCCCTAAATGCTGTTGTCAGTCGCCTGCCAATTTACAACCATTCCACACATTACCTTTATCCTCATAAATGACACCAGCAGTTCCCATTGCACTCCATGCCGCAGCACCAATCACTTGCCCCCCGCCCACAATCACGCTATACTTGACGACGACTGCAAAACACCGAATATCCTGTGACCCAAGCGACCCTAGCCTGCGCAAGGAGTCTCTCTCTATGCCCAAATCTGCTTCCAATAACAACGGAGCAACCCTCGCCTTCGAGGACACGCTCTGGACTGCCGCCGACAAGTTGCGCGGCCATCTCGACGCCGCCGACTACAAGCACGTCGTCCTCGGCTTGATCTTCCTCAAGTACATCTCCGACGCCTTCACCGAACACTACGAGCAACTCAAGCTGTGGACGGCTGACGCCAAGAGCGAATACTACGTCAAAGAACCCAAAGCGCGCTACGAAGTGCTGGAAGACCGCGACGAGTACACGGCGCAGAACGTCTTTTGGGTGCCCAAGCAAGCGCGTTGGACGTACTTGCAGGCCAACGCCAAGCAGCCTACCATCGGCCAACTGGTGGATGACGCGATGGTCGCCATCGAGGACGCTAACCCGCAACACCTCAAGGGCGTGCTGCCCAAAGACTACGCCCGCCCCACGCTGGATAAACGCCTGCTCGGTGAACTCATCGACCTCATCGGCGCGATTGGCCTGGGCGACAAGGAGAGCCGCTCGAAGGACATCCTGGGCCGCGTCTACGAATACTTCCTGGGCCGCTTTGCCGAGGCCGAGGGCAAGCGCGGCGGACAGTTCTACACCCCACGCGGCATCGTCCAACTGCTGGTGGCGATGTTGGAACCGTACCAGGGTCGCATCTACGACCCGTGTTGCGGTAGCGGCGGGATGTTCGTGCAATCCGAAGAATTCGTGGCAGCGCACGGCGGGGGCCGTTTCGCGCTCTCCATCTTCGGGCAGGAATCGAACCCGACGACGTGGCGGCTGTGCAAGATGAACCTCGCCATCCGGGGCATCGAAGGCGACCTCGGCCCGCACAACGCCGACAGCTTCCTCAACGACCTGCACCCCGATCTCAAAGCCGACTATATCCTCGCCAACCCGCCCTTCAATATGAAGGAATGGGGCGCGGCGCAGGTGCAGCAGGACGTGCGCTGGAAGTTCGGCACCCCGCCACAGCGCAACGCCAACTACGCCTGGGTGCAGCACATGATCCACCACCTCGCGCCCAACGGGATGGCGGGCTTCGTGCTGGCGAATGGCTCGATGTCGTCACAGAGCAGCGGCGAAGGCGACATTCGCCAGGCCATCGTCGAAGCCGACCTGGTGGATTGTATGGTCGCGCTGCCGGGGCAGTTGTTCTACACCACGCAGATTCCCGTGTGCCTGTGGTTCCTGGCGCGGGACAAGACCGGGACAGACCCCCGCCGCCCACTGCGAGACAGGCGCGGCGAGACGCTGTTCATCGACGCCCGGCAGATGGGGCAATTGACAGACCGCGTCCACCGCGAACTGACGCCGAAGGATGTGCGCAGGATTGTGGACGCCTACCACGCCTGGCGCGGCGAGACCGGCGCGGGCGACTACGCAGACGAATCGGGCTTCTGCTACAGCGCGACGCGGGACGAAATTCGCGGGCACGATTACGTCCTCACGCCGGGGCGGTACGTGGGGATTGAGGAAGCCGAGGATGACGATGAGCCGTTCGAGGAAAAGCTGGAACGGTTGACGGCGGTTTTGGAGGCGCAGTTTGCCGAGAGCGCGAAACTGGAAGCGGCGATTCGGGAGAATTTGCGGGGATTGGGACAGAATTGACAGGATTTATGGGATTGGAAGCGGGTGGGCGCGTTTAGAGTAATTTGAGGAGATTCAGGATGACGAGTGAGTGGAGAACCTGGAAAATCGGCGATATTGGGAAAGTGGTAACGGGGAAAACTCCTTCCACCAGGCAGCCAGAGTACTTCGGTGGAGAGTACCCATTCATTACCATACCAGACCTTGATGGACGCCGAGACATCTCAACGAGTACTCGAACGTTGTCACAGCTCGGCGCAGAATCGATACGAGGTTGTTTTCTGCCTACAGGCGCAATAATGATGTCCTGCATCGCTACGATTGGGAAGTGCGGTATCACCACACGACCTAGTTTTACAAATCAACAAATCAATAGCGTGGTCTGTAGAAACGATGTTTACCCAAAGTTTCTCTACTACTGTTTCACACAACTTGGCCCTGCGCTAGAAGCTGCTGGCGGCGGTGGCTCCGTTTACACAAATGTCTCCAAGTCTCGCTTCTCAGCAATTGAGGTTACACTTCCTCCCCTCCCCGAACAACGCGCCATCGCCCACATCCTCGGCAGCCTCGACGACAAAATCGAACTCAACCGCCAGATGAACGCCACGCTCGAAAGCCTCGCCCGCGCCATCTTCAAATCCTGGTTCGTGGACTTCGATCCGGTGTACGCGAAGGCCAATGGCGATCAACCCGTGGGAATGGATGCTGCGACCGCCGCGCTGTTCCCGGATGACTTCAAAGAGTCGGAATTGGGGGCGATACCGAGGGGATGGCGGGTGGGAAGTATTCTGGAATTTGCTGATCTGCTCAGTGGAGGAACCCCTAAAACATCGGAACCCGACTATTGGAATGGTAATATAGCCTGGGTTTCTGCAAAGGACGTGAGTAATGTTTCTGGCGTCTTCCTACTAGATACTGAAAGGAAGATTTCACAAGCAGGTGTTGATAATAGTAGTACAAAACTGTTGCCAGCAAAGACCACGATCATTACGGCAAGAGGGACAGTTGGAGCGCATTGTCTGCTTGGAGACCCTATGACAATGAATCAAACTAACTACGGGTTAAAAGCCAAAAAAGGTGTGGGCGATTACTTTGTCTACTTCTCATTAAAGAATCTGGTTGAGCGTTTGCGTCAGCAATCGTATGGTACGATTTTTGACACTATCACGACTAAAACTTTCCGAGACACTATTTGCATACAGCCACCACACAACCTGATTAGTGCATTTGAGAATCAGATTTACCCAATAATGGATGCGACTCTAAACAATCAACATCAATCCCGCACCCTCGCCGAACTGCGCGACACCCTGCTGCCCAAACTCATCTCCGGGGAAGTGCGCGTGCCGGAGGGATTTTTACAGGATGTGCAGGATTAACAAGATACAAAGCAAAAATCCTGTCAATCATGTTGATCTTGAACCCGTTGAGGTAATGCTATGAACTTGACTGAATTGCTGGCCCAACCCGAAAGTAAAACCCTCGAATTCAAGCGCGACCTCTCCTCCCTTAACCCGGTTCTCAAAAGCCTGGTCGCTTTTGCCAATACCGCTGGCGGCGTATTGGTCATTGGCCGCGCGGACGATGGCGCGTTGGTCAGCATCCCCAACGTACTGGCCGCCGAAGAACGTCTGTCCAACGCCATTGCCGATGGGATTGCGCCGGCAATAACGCCGGAGATCAACATCGTCTCCCATGCCGGCGCTACTTTGCTGCTCGTGCGCGTACCCCACTGGCGCGGCCCCTTTTACCTGCGCGCCGAAGGGCCAGAGGCCGGCGTCTACGTGCGCCTGGGTTCCACCAACCGCCAGGCCGGGCCTGAGATTCTGGCCGAATTGCAACGCGCATTGGCCGGTCTGTCGTTCGATCAACTGCCCTGCGCTGACCTGACGCCCGACGCGCTCGACCCGGTCAGATTGCAACGCTTCTTTGACCAATCGGGGCGCAAGCCCGGCCCAGAACATCTGGAAACCCTGGGGCTTCTCATCCCCCACGCCGGTCGCCTGGTACCGTCTCACGGCGGTGTGATTCTCTTTGGACGCGATGCCGTGCGCCAACAGATGTTCCCAGAAGGGGCGGTAAACTGCGCCCGTTTCCGAGGAACGGATAAGGTGGTTTTCATTGACCGTCTCAGCTTGGATGCGTATACGGTGTTGGAAGCTCTGGATGAAGTGGGCAAGTTCATCCAACGCAATACCCGGTTGGCGGCGAAAATTACCGGGATGCGCCGCCAGGATATCCCGGAGTACCCGGAAGTGGCCTTGCGCGAGGTGTTGGTGAACGCCGTCGCCCACACCGACTATGCTTTGACCGGGATGCGGATCCGCGTTGCCATCTATGCCGACCGGATGGAAATTGAAAATCCGGGGATGCTGCCATTCGGGATGACGTTGGATGACTTCAAGGCCGGCGTCAGTCGCATCCGCAACCGGGTCATTGCCCGCGTGTTGCGCGAACTCGGCCTGCTCGAAGAGTGGGGCACGGGATACCGTCGCGTGCAAGCAGATTGTGAAGCTGGCGGCTACCCGCCGCCAGAATGGGAGGAGTTAGGGGCCGTACTGCGGGTCGTGTTCCGCCCACATCCGGCAGCTTTCTCCGATACGGCGGCTGTCCCTGTAAATGTCCCTGTAAATGTCCCTGTAAACGAGCGCCAACAATGGTTCCTGGAACAACTCGGCAGTGGACGCGCGGTGAACGCGCGCGAGATGGCCGCGCACTTTCAGGTGACGGAAAGGACCGCCAAGCGCGATATTGCCGACCTGCAAACTAAGCAGCTTGTTGAATTTGTCGGCGCGCGGAAGACAGGCATTTACCGGCTGAGGGTGGGATCATGAGCGCCTTCGCCGAATCCGATATCGAAGCCGCCGCGCTGGAATGGCTGCAAGCGGTAGGGTACGCCTACGTTCCCGGCCCGGAGATCGCACCTGGCGAACCCACCGCCGAGCGTGCCACTTACCGCGATGTCATCCTCACCGGTCGCCTGCGCGCAGCCCTGGCAAAACTCAATCCCGCCTTGCCCCGCGAGAGCCTGGATGACGCCGTCCGCCAACTCACCCGCGCCGAAAGCCCCAATCTCGTCGTCAACAACCACCGTTTGCATCGCCTGCTCGTGGACGGCGTCCCGGTCAGCTTCCAGCAGGATGGGCGTACCGTTTACGTCAACGCCCGCGTGCTGGACTTCGACCAGCCTCGCGCCAACGACTGGCTGGCCGTCAACCAGTTCAGCATCCAGAAGCAAGGTTCACTGCCCAATGCCGACCGGCCCCTGGAAGAAACCCGCCGCCCGGATGTGCTGCTGTTCGTCAACGGCCTGCCGCTCGCCGTCATCGAACTCAAGAACGCCGCCGACGAGAAAGCCACCGTCGAGACGGCCTACACCCAACTCCAAACCTACAAGCAGGAAATCCCCGACCTGTTCATCCCCAACGCCGTACTCGTCGCCAGCGACGGGACGGACGCCCGCCTGGGCAGCCTCACCGCTTCCTGGGACTGGTTCAAACGCTGGCGTTCGGTGGATGGCGAGACGCTGGAAGAAGGGCGCGCGCAATTGGAAGTGCTCATTCGCGGCGCGCTGGCCCCGGAGCGTCTGCTCGACCTGCTGCGCTACTTCACCGTCTTTGAGGACGATGGCCGCGCCATCAGGAAGAAACTCGCGGGTTATCACCAGTATTTCGCCGTCAACAAGGCCGTCGCCGAGACAGTGCGGGCGACAGGCGAACGCGGGAACAAGCGCGTCGGCGTCGTCTGGCACACACAGGGCTCTGGCAAAAGCCTCTCGATGCTGTTCTACGCGGGCAAAGTCATCCAACAGCCAGCGATGGCGAATCCCACCCTCGTTGTCCTCACCGACCGCAACGACCTGGATGACCAATTATTCGACACCTTCGCCCTGGGCTATGAACTGCTCCATCAAGCGCCGCAGCAGGCCGAAAGCCGCACCGACCTGCGCGAGCGGCTCCGTGTGGCCTCCGGGGGCGTCGTCTTCACCACCATCCAGAAATTCCTGCCGGAAATGGTGGAAGGCAAGCCCCAGGGCAGCGCCCCGCTGCTGTCCGAGCGGCGCAATATCGTCTTCATCGTGGACGAGGCGCACCGCACGCAGTACGGCTTCGAGGCCCGCTACGTCGAGCGTGAGGACGGCCTGCACCAGGTCTACGGCCTGGCGAAGTATCTGCGCGACGCCCTGCCCAACGCCGCCTTCATCGGCTTTACCGGCACGCCCGTCTCCGCCGCCGACCGCAACACCCGCAACGTCTTCGGCGACTACATCGACGTGTACGACATCCAGCGCGCTGTGGAGGATCAGGCCACCGTCCCCATCTACTACGACGCCCGGCACGCCAAGCTCAAGCTCTCCGAAGCGATGCTGCCGCGCATCGACCCCGACTTCGAGGAAGTGACCGAGGGCGAAGAAGTGACGCAGAAGGAGCGCCTCAAGAGCAAGTGGGCGCAGATGGCGGCCATCGTCGGCGCGGATGACCGCGTCGCCCTGATTGCCCAGGACATCGTGGCGCACTTCGAGGCGCGAGATGCGGCGCTCCCCGGCAAGGGGATGATCGTCTGTATGACCCGCGAAATCTGCGTCAAAATGTACGACGCTCTCATCAAGCTGCGCCCGGAGTGGGTCCATCCCGACGATGATAAGGGCCTGCTTAAAGTGGTGATGAGCGGCAGCGCATCCGATCCCCCCGCGTGGCAAGTCCACATCCGCAGTAAACAGCGCAGCAAAGAAATGGCAAATCGCTTCCGGGACAGCGAAACCGGCTTCAAGCTGGTCATCGTGCGCGATATGTGGCTCACCGGCTTCGACGCGCCAAGCCTGCATACTATGTACGTGGACAAACCAATGCAAGGATTGAGCCTGATGCAGGCCATTGCCCGCGTCAATCGCGTCTATCCCGGCAAGGATGGCGGCCTGGTGGTCGCCTACCTGCCGTTGCAGATGCAGCTTCAGGAAGCCCTCAAGGACTTCACCGAGGGCGACCGCGAACTGACCGGCAAGCACCAAGACCTGGCCGCCGACCTGACGTTGGAGAAGTACGAGGTGGTCAAAGCGATGTTCCACGGCTTCGACTACCAACCCTTCTTTAGCGGCAGTCCGGCCTCGCGTCTCACGCTCCTGGCGAACGCCATTGACCACATCCTCAAGGGCCGGGAGGCTGGCCGCGACCGCTACATTGACGCCGTCACCGCCCTGAGTCGCGCCTTCGCCCTGGCGAATCCGCACGAAAAAGTCCTTCCCATCCGCGACGAAGTGGCCTTCTTCCAGATCGTCAAAGCGCCGCTGGTCAAAGACATAGCCGTTGGCCCAACGCGCACCGGCAAGACCCCGCAAAGCCTGGATCGCGCCGTCGCGCAAATCGTCGCCAATGCCGTCGCCCCGGAAGGTGTGGTGGACCTGTTCGCCATCGTGGGCTTGCCGCAGCCGGACATCAGCATCCTTTCCGACGCCTTTCTACTGGAAGTCGCCGCCCTTCCGCAGCGCGACCTGGTGGTAGAACTCCTGCGCCGTCTCATCGAGGACGAAATCCGCGCCAACCGGCGCACGAATCTCATCCAATCGCGCTCCTTCGCCGGAATGCTGCTCAACACGATGGAACGCTACAACCAGCAGCAGATTGCGGCAACCGAAATCATCCGCGAACTCGTCAAACTGGCGCAAGAGATGCGCGCCGCCCGTGATCGCGGCAGCGACCTGGGCTTGACCGAGGAAGAACTGGCCTTCTACGACGCCCTGGAAACCAACGACAGCGCCGTGAAAATCCTGGGTGATGAAGTGCTCAAGAAAATCGCCCAAGAACTGGTCCAGAAAATGCGCGCCACCATCTCCATCGATTGGGAATTCAGAGAAAGCGCCCGCGCCCGGATGCGCGTCGAAGTCAAGAAAATCTTACGACGCCACGGCTACCCACCCGACAAACGCCCCCAGGCGACCGAGACCGTGCTAGAGCAAGCGAAGTTGTTAAGCCGTGAGTGGGCAACGTGGTGAGAAGAAGAGGTGTACGATGAAACTCTCAATGTCTTGGATATGGGTCGCGCTGTTGAGCCTGGTGGGAAGCCTTCACCTCCCGTCCTTTCAAACCAATGTCACCCTCACCAGTTTCACCGCTGATGCCGGAACGAATTCTATCACGGTACAGTGGGAGACCGCCAGTGAGACGGACAACCTGGGGTTCCGCCTATGGCGTAGTCAGGAGTTGAATGACAACTATGTGGACATCTCAGGCTTTATCCCGTCATCGGATGAAGGTGCGGGTGCTCTCTACAAATACACAGACAGCGATGTAACGGCAGGTGTCACCTATTACTATAAGCTGCAAGACATACCAGGTGATGGATCACCCGGTTCATTCACTGATCCAGTTAGCGCGACGATCTCTCTGAACGCAACTGCAACACCTACCCCGACGTCAACCCGGACTGTCACGCCGACGCCTACTCAAACGCCGCTGACGACGCCGATGCCCACACCGGCAAACATCCCAGGTGAGAGCGAACCTAACGATACGGTCGCTACCGCCGACCCCCTTGCCGTGCCCGGAAAAATCTTCGGCGCGATCCCCAACATTTACGACACAGACTGTTTCTCCATCAACACCATTCTCGGCTTGCGATACCGTCTCGTTCTGACCGACTATATGTTCACCCGCTGGCTCAAAGTCTACGATCATAACGGTTATTACACAATGGGTAATACTACCGCTGCCAATCACATGCTCGCAATGACCTTACAGGCGACCGACACACGCTATTATCTGTGCGTTTCAGCAGTGAATAACGCCTCCCCCTCATACGAACTTGTGGATTACCTGCTCGAAGTCGCTATACTTCAACCTACGCCCACACCAACACCGACGCCACCGCCTACCCGTAACACTTGTGCGGCAGCCGCGAGATTGCGCAGCACATCATTCACGGCTCCAATTGTGATAAACCGGCCACAGTCTCCAAATGCCGCAGAGATTGAACCAAACGACAGTTTTGCAGCGGCAAACACATTCGTCATTCCTGGTTTTATGACCGGCGCGATCAATCCCTTTGGTGACGAAGATTACTTCAGAATGAACACCACTTCGGCACAGATTTACACCATCGACTTCATCCGCACAGATACGCAAGAACGCCGTATCGATGTTTACACAAATGCCTACATCTGGGTAGCGAGCGCGCAGACAGATCCAATCAATGATATGGTCAGCCTGTCCTTTACGTCGTCTACCACACTCTACTACATTCGCGTAAGCGCGCCGAACAACGACTCCACTGCTGGACCTACAGATTACAGAATCGATGTGACACCGCCAACCCCACCACCGACCAACACCCCCACGCCCACTGTGCCACCCCAACACCTACCGTGACACCGTTCCCCCTGCCGCCTGGCGTTCTCCTCGAAAGTGAACCTAACGACACCCCAGGAACCGCTGACCCTTTCCCCGTACCCGGCAAGACCGGCTGGCCATGGATGGCGGAAAGCGCACCATTGCCGGATACCATGCCCGATGGCTCCCCCCTGGCCGCGGGTGAGCATCATCACGCCGTCGTATAACCAGGCACAATTCATCGAGGAGACCATCCGCACTACGGAGGGAGCAGCCCTGGATTCGTAGTAGGAATCGCTCAGGTTCCTAGTAGGAATGAGATACATTCCTAGTAGCAACGTGAAAGGTTCCTAGTAGGAATCGCTCAGGTTCCTAGTAGGAATCGCTCAGGTTCCTAGTAGGAATGAGATACATTCCTAGTAGCAACGTGAAGGGTTCCTAGTAGCAATGCGAAAGGTTCCTAGTAGGAACGTAATTTTAGCGAGCCGTCACCTGGGATGGGCATTTCGGGCGTCATCTGGCTTTGAGCGAATCCCTAAGCCACAGATTGCACAGATGACACGGATGAGCCAGAGGGGTAAAATCTGTGTCATCCGTGTAATCCGTGGTTAATACATAAACCACAGATTGCACAGATGACACGGATAAGCCAGAGGGATAAAATCTGTGTCATCCGTGTAATCCGTGGTTAATACATAAACCACAGATTGCACAGATGACACGGATGAGCCAGAGGGGTAAAATCTGTGCCATCCGTGGAATCCGTGGTTAATACATAAACCACAGATGACACAGATGACACGGAGGGGAGAATAGCTTAAAATCTGTGTCATCCGTGAAATCCGTGGTTAATACATAAACCACAGATGACACAGATGACACGGATAAGCCAGAGGGGTAAAATCTGTGTCATCCGTGGAATCCGTGGTTAATACATAAACCACAGATGACACAGATGACACGGATAAGCCAAAGGGATAAAATCTGTGCCATCCGTGGAATCCGTGGTTAATACATAAACCACAGATTGCACAGATGACACGGATAAGCCAGAGGGGTAAAATCTGTGCCATCCGTGAAATCCGTGGTTAATACATAAACCACAGATGACACAGATTACACGGATAAGCCAGAGAGATAAAATCTGTGTCATCCGTGTAATCTGAAGTTACCCCCAAAAACTAGACCACATGCTAAATGGAAATGGAGTACAATTCTAACCAAACATGTGGAGGAAAACAATGAGCAAACGCCGTACTTTTACAGCTGACTATAAGTTCAAAGTGGCC
>Ga0208940_1000481_pt1 | contig 50601 bp, 45 predicted proteins | sample AD_JPNNA6_MetaG_FD_184445 | JGI IMG/M metagenome (GOLD analysis project Ga0208940, IMG submission 184445) | Active sludge microbial communities of municipal wastewater-treating anaerobic digesters from Japan - AD_JPNNA6_MetaG (SPAdes) (version 2) | ecosystem: Engineered > Bioreactor > Anaerobic... | reverse complement strand
CAAGCAGGCAATAGGTTGTTAGTTTCATACTTGGATAGGGACTTGCCTTCGTTCTCCCATGCAGCCTTCCTAATCTCTAAGGTCTTGTTGTACGTCCAGCGGCACAAGTCCAGCGTTCGATCCATTCGGGTTTTTTGGGACTTCGTTGGATAGAGCCTGAACTTGTATGCCTTAAGCATAGTTATAGTTAAGCTATTATTAAGATATATAGTTTTCTGCTTAACTTACGGCATTCATCCCCTCCCCTAATGGAGAGGGGTCTTCTGCCTGCTTTTCTATAATCGCCCTGTTGCGGCATGGCGTCGGTGGCAAGACCGCAGATGCCTGCGACTTTCAGTCGCTGGAGCCGTCACTGTGCATTTGGCCCGCGTCTCAGCTCAGATGGATGCCCAGCTTGTTTTCCCGCGTCTCCTTTTTGCCTATCATCCATGTGCCAGAGAATTGCGTATGTCCGGTCTTTGGGCCTGGGCAAGCATAACATCTTCGCAAGCAGGCTTGATCCCATCCAATCAAATTTGATCAACTATATTTTCCTATAATCGGAACTTCTTAAGCAAAATTTCTATATATTGAATTAAACGAAAGATGTATATTTCATTAGGTTCCTACTATGTCTGGTGGTTCTGAAATGCTGGACAAGTTCATCTCCGAGCACCTCTACAACAAGGATATCGAGGTCTATTTCGGTGGTGGGCCGCGGGAACGGCTGGCTGGCAAGGTTGTGGGCAGTGCAGACGGCGTTCTGGTTCTCGAGCACGACGGTCGCCACGATTTCGTGAGCGTGGACAAGATAATAGCTGCCTGGGAGATATGATCGGTTCAGGGCGCCCCGCCCTCCGAGCTTCCCGGGGAGTCATCATCCCCCTCCACCTCCTCTTTTTTTAGCTCTCCCAGGCGCCATAGTGCCTTTTTCATAACGCCGAGCAGGCTGTGTGCCTCCCGCTCGGTCAGGACCGCCCGCCCAAGGATGCGCTTGACCATCAGGACCATGTAAGGGATCTTGTGCTGGGGGTAGGTTGTGGCATATAAGAGCCGCTCGAAGTAGCGAGTCACAAGGTCTGAAGTCTCCCGGCTGGCCAGGTCCTGGCATCCGCCGCAAAGCCCGGACAGCTCGTAGAATATCACGGCCGCTGCATGGGATTGGTTCATCACCGGATATTGGTCTGAAGTGGGGATTGATACCAGGGCGTCGCAGAGCATAAGCTCCTCGCCCCTCAGACCCCAGTCCTCCCTGCCCAGGAGCAGAGCAACCTCTCCGTCCCTGCCCTCAATCTTTGCGGCCAGCTGTGCCGGGGTCAGGCAGGGGGCTCTCAGGTGCAGCCGCAGGTGATGGGGAGCCTCACCCGATCGCTTGCCGGTGGTGCCCACAACGAGCGACGCCCCATCTATTGCCTCCTCAAGCGTTGAGGTGATCCTTGCGCCCTGAAGGACGTCTTTGGCATGCACAGCCATGGCCAGGCCGAAATCTCCGATTGGGCCGGGCCTGACCATGACCAGCCGATCAAATCCGAAGTTCTTCATCGCCCGGGCTACCGAGCCCATGTTCCCGTCGTAGAGCGGCTCAACAAGGACCACTCGCAGCTGCATGTGCACTGCGAGATTCATGATTGCATCTATCTCTTTCGGTTTGGGAAATGAAAAAGTGGGATGTGCGGGGATTTGGTCATGTCTCGCACGGCGATCCCCGGACCGTCCAGCTAAAGGGAACTTTGGACGAAGCCTTTCTCTGCCCTATCCCTTGGATACGCCCAGCGGCACCAGCTGGGCCACCTTTCTGGCTATGCCCAGGTTGTGCACCACGTCCACAACCTGCCGGCTGGGCTTGTAGACGCCCGGCGCCTCCTCTGCCAGGATGGCCGGCTCTGTAGCCACAACCTTGATGCCCTCATCTTGCAGAGCCTTCTTGATATCGGTTCCCCGGAATGTCTTCTTGGCCTGCGTGCGGCTCATGATCCGGCCGGAGCCGTGGCAGGCGCTGCCGAATGTGAGTTCCAGAGCCCTGTCCTGGCCGCAGAGAACATATGATGGGGTGCCCATGCTGCCAGGAATAAGAAGGGGCTGGCCAATCCCGCTGTAGGACGCAGGCACCTCGGGGCGTGATGGTCCGAAAGAGCGTGTAGCGCCCTTCCTGTGGACGTACAGCCTCTCCCTCTTTCCATCAACCTGGTGCTCCTCCACCTTGGCCACGTTGTGAGCCACATCGTAGACCAGCGGCATCTCCCCTTCTCCCAGAAGCTTTCCGAAAACCTCCCTGGTCCAGTGCGATATTATCTGGCGGTTTGCCCATGCGTAATTGGCAGCGCAGGCCATGGCTCCGAAGTAGTTCTTGGCCTCCGGAGTGCCGATGGGAGCGCAGGCCAGCTGCTTGTCCGGCAGCTCTATTCCGTACTTGCGAACGGCGCCTGACAGCACGCCCAGGTGGTCGGTGCAAATCTGGTGGCCTGCTCCCCTCGACCCGCAATGGATCATGACCGTCACCTGCCCTAAAAACAGCCCGAAGCGCTTTGCCGCCTCTGAATCGTAGATCTCGGAGACCCGCTGGATCTCAAGGAAATGGTTGCCGCTGCCAAGTGTGCCGAACTGGGGGCGACCCCTCTTGCGGGCTTTGAGGCTTACCTGGGCAGGGTCCGCCCCTTTCAAGCAGCCCTGCTCCTCGCAGTGCTCCACATCCTTCCTGGTGCCAAAGCCCTGCTCCACAGCCCACCCCGATCCGCCTAAAAAGGCGTCGGTAAGCTCCCTGTCGGAGACGTGCAGGCGGCTGGTGGCTCCGACTCCTGAGGGGATCTCCCGGAAGAGTGTCTCGATCAGGTCGGAGATCAGCGGCCTGACCGTCCCCACATCGAGCTCGCTTCTGAGCAGCCGCACGCCGCAGTTTATGTCGAATCCCACACCGCCTGGGCTTATCACTCCTCCCTCTTCGCGGAAGGCTGCCACCCCGCCAATGGGAAATCCATAGCCCAGGTGCGCGTCAGGCATCGCCATGGAATACTTGACAATTCCAGGAAGCGTTGCCACGTTGGCCACCTGCTCAATTGTCCCTGGCTCCACCATGTCCAGCAGGTCATCGGAGATGAAGATCCTTCCAGGCACCCGCATCCCCTTCTGGTAGCCTTGCGGCACCTCGTAAACGTTGTCCTCTACCTTGTTTAGCATGATCACACATCCAAGATGGCCTGCATCATCCAGCCATCAGCTCCTCCCTCCACCCGGAACTGGTGAAGGGTGACCGCTTTTACCTGGTTCTCGAAAGGATGCCTGGACCGGTCGATCCCCTCTCCCCTGGCCAGGCCCTCAAGCCGCCATATCTCCCCGTCTTGCTTCAGATCTACCTGGAACTCAGAGAAGACAACAACTTCGGAGTCCATGAGGAACAGCAGCTCGGAGAGCCAGTCGTAGGCCAGCTGTTCCAGACTCTCTGCTCTTAGCTCCACTTTCCATGTGCTCTGCGGCCTGACCGTGCCGGTATCTATCATGGCATTGAACATGGCCAGGGCAGCTGAGCCGAGCATCTCCCCGGGGCTATCCCCATAGGCCCGAAACATCACGTCTGCGGTATGCTCCAGGTACTCGTAGCCTTTCACAGAGTTAACCAAGGCGATTCTTGGCTATTATAAGTTGTCGAAATGGGGGTGGACAGGTAATCGGGACGCATGACCCAGGCACGTATCCGACCGTGCTAAATTGCTCTCACGAGAATCCCCGGTGAAGGCCGGCAGCCCTTGCCATCTCAAGCGCGATCCGGTATTCTCTTGGGGTGATACTTCTGTCCAGCTCCGGGCACTGGCAGGCCCGGTACTCCGGTCGGTACTGGTCCATCACATTCACATATGTCTCGGGGGAGAGATCCGCCAAATGGCGCATCACCTCTGCGGTCCCGGCCAGGCCTCCTGGCAGCACCAGGTGACGCACCAAAAGGCCCCTCACCGCCAGACCATCCACGATTTGGAGATCTCCCACCTGACGGTGCATCTCGGATATGGCCTGCATCATCCTCTCCGGGTAATCAGGTGCAGCCGAGTACATAGCTGCCACCTTTCCGTTCGAGTACTTGGCGTCAGGCATGTAGATGTCCACGATCCCTTCAAGAAGGCGAAGCGTCCTGACCCGGTCGTATCCCCCTGAATTATAGACCAGGGGGACCGACAGACCATCTTGGCTGGCTATGGCCAGGGCCTCCAGTATCTGTGGAACCACATGGCTTGGGCTTACCAGGTTTATGTTGTGGCAGCCAGCCTCCTGCAGCCGCACCATCACCCTGGCAAGGGCAGACGCCTGCAGATCGACTCCCTCGTCCTGCTGGCTTATCTCGTAGTTCTGGCAGAAGATGCAGGACAGGTTGCATCCGGCGAAGAATATGGTGCCAGATCCGTGCTGGCCCACCAGGGGCGGCTCTTCCCCATAATGTGGCCCGGCGCTGCTCACCCTGGCCAGGCGGCCGATGCGACAAAATCCCCTATCCCCGGCCAGCCGGTCAACCTGGCAGCAGCGTGGACAGATCCGGCACTCTCCGAGCTGCTTCACCGCTTCATCGGCAAGGGCCTGGAGGTCCTGCCGTGACAAGTGGTTGTAACTGGCCATATACGCATCGTTGGCCTTCTGGGATGATAAAGCCCTTCGATTGGGATGTCCAAAAAAAAGAGGGACGCCGGGCGGAAAAATCTACGTGCGCCCTCAAAGGACGCGTATTCCCTTCGGCATCTGGCCAACTCGCTTTCGGAAGGCCTCCGGCCAGTTCTCCGGGTCCATTCCCTTCTGCGACAGGAAGGCCGAGGCCCACCTCTCAAGGCCCACCCCGCTGCAGCCAGACCACAGGGGCTCGCCGCTCTGGGACTTGACCGTGAACCCCTTGGGATACTTCTCCCCATTGACCGAGAGGTTCTGAAACTCGATCCAGTTGCCGCTGTAGGGAAGGACAGCTTCGTAGTCAACCGTGCCGGCACCGCTCATCTCGGCAAGGCCTGTCTTTCCCTCCTGGGCCATGAACCAGGGCGTGACCCAGGCCATGCGCCAGCGCAGCTCAAGGATATCCTCAAAGATCGTCTTGTAGCAACCCTTGAGCCTCTCCGCCTCGGCCACGACCTGTTCTCGGCTTCCGAGCCAGACTATCTCTATACGGTGAAACTCGTCGACCCGTTCTATCCCGTGTATCCCGCCGGACTCGTATCTGTGGCTTGTTCCAGACCGGTCGAACACCCTTATGGGCAGCTCGTCGGTCGGCAGGGTCGTTCCCTGCAGAAATCCCCAGAATGTGGGGCACTGGGCGTAGCACATTCCGCCTATGGGCAGGTCGATCTTCTCCTTCAGCATCTCCAGGGGGACCTCATGGGTGATCTTGTAGTGGTCCATGACCTCCTCCCAGAAGGCCGGGTCCCTGGTCTTTGGTGGGCAGACGAAGTATATCTCAGGATATACGCCCTGAGCATGGCCGCTTCGCTTCCATATCTCCCAGGTGTCCAGCTTGGGAAAGATCATCTCCCTGTACTCCAGAGGCCGCAGGATCTCCTCCTCCACTATCCTCTCGAAGGTACGGAAGATGTGGGTTGCCTGCGGGCCGAAGATCCACTGGCCGCGGCTGGACCCGTGCTTGATCCAGCCGGCCTTGAGCATCTCCTCGGTCGGGTCACGGTCAAAGAGCGGTGCACGTGGCTGAGACTCCCACAGCAGTTCCCAGTGCTCGGCCTTTCCACCGTAGCTCTGGAACTTCTCCTCAAGCAGGCTTACTATCCGGTCTGGGATGCGGTTTTCAAGCATCCAGGTCCAGCCGTGCTCGGGTCCTTCCGTTCCCAGGACAAGCGTCAGCCAGCCGTCGTGATAGGATGTCTCCGAGACATAGGGAATCTTATGAGCTATGGGCCGGTCTGCCTGCACTGCGATCTCAAAGCGGGAGACGTCCACGCCCCGCACCCCTATGCGGAAGCTCTTTCCAAGAATATCAGATAGCGGCCGGCGCAGGCGCAGAAGTGCATCGTGAGCCCTGACAAAGCGGTCGCTGTCTATCACCAGGTCTATTCGGTTTGCTTCCAGCTTCCAGGAGGTCAGGACAGCGCCATGCCCCTCCGCGGCCCCCTTGGTCATGAGCTCTCTCGTGCCCTCGAAGAACTGGGCCAGCGCCTCGCCGGCAGGTGCGCCGTCTGCGCTTAGCCGGAAGCTGGCCTCCAAATGGAACTTCATAAATCCTCCAGAGAGGCCAAGGCCTCTTCTGCTACACGTACGTTCATAAGTATATCGTCGGCGGTGGATAGGATGGTCCCGGGCTTATGCGATGAGAACGTGATGGCGAATCGGCCATCCCCCATCTCAAGCGTCATATTCGGCAGGTTGTCGGGCCGGATGGCGCAAGCAACCTTGTCAGCCTCACTTCCAAAGAAGGTCAGGCTGCACTTGATCATGAGCTCACCCCAGAGCGGAGCTGCTCGCCCACGATTCTGTCCACATGGGCCAGGAACTCCTCCTCCCTGCCTGGTGGAAGCGTGGCGCCGCTGGCGATGGTGTGGCCGCCGCCCACGCCGCCCACATTCTCAGCCGCCACTCGAAGCGCAACCGATAGGTCCAGGCCTGCTCTGACAAGGGGCTTATTTCCCCGACCTGAGACCCTCACCGTCCCTTCCTTGTGATTCAGCACCAGCAGGGGTCGGTCGGTGAAGAGGTAACGGATGCCAAGCCCAGCCACCACACCTCCGCCACGAATCTCAGTTGCCAGGAGGTACCTGATATTCTGCAGGTCCCGGTGCTGTCGCCTCAGCAGATCGATCCCTTCAAGGATGCTCTTTCTGTACTCAAGCGTCATCTTCCGGGCTTCGGGAAGGCCTGCAGTGTCACGCAGGCAGAGGCTGAGGCCAAGGCCTGGCAGATCCATCTTTCCGCAGGCGTTGAGGATCATCACAAGCTCAAAGGCGTTCTCCAGGACCTCTCGCTTCAGCCGGATGATCTCTCCCACAACCGAGTCGGCGGCGAAGCTGCCCTGCATCAGCAGCTTGAGCACTATCGCCGAGGATAGACGGGCGAGTTCAGTTCCGGCCAGCTCCTCGACCCTGCCCTGGCAACCCACCTCCGCCAGGAACTTCTGCGCCTCTTGCGGATCGCCGACGAAGTCCAGCAACGGCTCAAGGGTTCTGGCGAAGACCTCTTCAACTGGTCCGTCCTCGGCCATCTTCAGCCCGGCCCTTACCTCCACAGCTCCGGCTTTCACCGCCTCGTCGAGTATATCCCGGTTGGGGCCGATCAGTGCCTGACGGTCTCCCATGGCTCCTACAAGGGCGAGTCCGGCCAGGTCGGCGTTCTGGCCCATCTTCCGAACGACCGAGTATACAGTTCCGGCTGCAGATAGCTCAAAAGCCCCGTCGATTCCGAAATGGTGGGGATTCAAATTGGGACAGCTCAGCGTACCTACAGGCCTGTGATGGTCCAGCACGAAGACGTCTCCTTTCACGCGGGAGATCAGGTCTGGCTGGCCGCTGCCCATATCACAGAATAGAACAGGCCCCTCCAGACCCTTTACCACATTTTCGTCCAGACGCGGGACCAAGGTGGCCTGGTACGGGATGCCGGCCCGAAAGAGAGCGCTGCAGATAAGACCGGCAGAGGTGATCCCGTCTGCGTCGTTATGCGAGATCACTCTCATGCTGTGGCATCTCAAAATGGATTTTGCCACAGCGTCCGCCGATCTTTCCAGCCTTTTCATGTGGAGACTAGGATCTCAGCCGTCTCAGGCTTGTACTCCCATCCCTCGGGGAGCCGCCCGGACATCCGATAATACTTCACCAGGCGCCTGATCTTGGACTCGGTAAGCTGAAGCGCTCTGGCGTTGTGGACATCCTTCTCGTTGTTCTTGAGGTGCTTCCTGATCTCAAGGGCCTTGATCATCAGGTTGCCCAGATCCTCTGGAATCTCAGACGACCTGCCCATCTCCGTCAGGAACTTGTTCAATTTCTTGCCCAGTATGGGCTTCACGCTGGGGATACCGTACTGGTCTCTTAAGGTCAGCCCCATCTGGGCTGGCCTGATCCCTGCATCGTTCAGCTTGAGAATGGTCTTCTCCAGCTCCTCTTTGCTTGTATCACACCACTGGGGCAGCTTGCCGCCCAGGGGGGGGCGGGATCTGGAAGAGCCCTTCTTTCTGCTATGCATTCTTGCCATTTACAATCCTCATCAGATAAGTGCGAAGGCAGAGGGGATCAGACCCACTGGGGATAAATATCTTGCGCCGTCTCTTCGGGCATGATGATGGAGCCCTGATCGGCCAGTCCGCCCATTTGGCACAATAAAATCGTACGATCTGACAGGCAATATACGGCAGCCATTCTCGATGCAGCTTCGGATATTGAGCATGCAAAAGGGGCTTATACTCATCTGATCTTTGGATCGGTGGATGATTCAATATCTGGACCACGTCTACTATCTGGTGGGAAAGGTTGCGGTCTGGATCGGGGCGTCTTTGCTCCTCCTCTCCCTGGTAGTGGCCCTGCTTATCCTTTACTCATTTCGCACGAAAAAATTCTATTTTGCCCGTGTGATGCTGATCGGACTCTCACTTGTTGAGAACCTGGTCAAAGCCCTCTTCTGGCTGGCCAGGGCCGACGATGCCATAGTTGACGAGGTTGGGGTATCGCTGAGAAACTACATCAACCGGGGCAAGTTCTACCGCACTCCTGTGGGCTCCCGGTTCATCTTCATGCCCCAATGTGTCCGGTCGGTCGACTGCCCGGCCAAGCTCACTCCGGAGGGCATAATGTGCGTTGAGTGCGGGCGCTGCGACGTTGGGGCAGCAAAGCGGGTGGCTGAGGAGCAGGGTTACCGCTTCTTCGTCGTGCCAGGCTCCAGCTTCATCAAGAGGATAATTCGCAAGTATCGGCCCAAGGCCATAGTCGGGGTGGGCTGCCAGATGGAGATAAAGGAGGGCCTCACGCTCTGCCATAGCCATGACATACCGGCACTGGGGGTGCCTCTATCAAAGGCCGGCTGCGTGGCCACGACCCTTGATTGGGACGAGTTCTATGACGTCTTAAGCGGTGCTGGAAACGGAAGTGGCAACGGGCGCGGCAGCAATGTGGCTGGGCCATGACAGGGCCCGCGTCCGCATCTCTGGCTCGGTGGCAGCCTTTGTCAGGACGGCTGCAAGTTAAGCGACTCAATTGGCAATGCCGTCTCATAATAGCGTCCTGTCGCATTCCAGCGCTTTGAAATATGGCAGGGTTGGCCTGGCACGATGGCAGGACGGGCTCTGCGATGGTCTAGCAACTTCTGGCCCAGATGTCCATACTGGCCGCCGCTGCCCAGCCTGGTCGCCCTGAGATAAAAGAAAAAAAGGGATGTCTTTACTCGATGCTGATAGCCTCGGAGGGGCAGGCCTCGACGCAGGTGCCACACTCGGTACACTTGGCGGCATCCACTTTTGCTATCTCTTCATCGTCCATGGCGATAGCTTCCTCGGGGCACTCCTCGACGCAGGTTCCACAGCTTACGCATTCCTCTCTGTTGATTACTGCTGGCATTATGAATTCCTCCAGTTGCCTTAAGCGGCCACTTATACCGATGCCAGATATGATATATACCTTTCGTTGGCAGGGGCCAAATACCAATGGCCCCGGCTGTTCCTTCTCCATACAGCGCGCATATACGCATCAGCTTGTGATATCGTATCTGCTGCGATCCTTGAGCTCCTGTCGCTTGGCCCCGTTCCATCCGCTGACCGCCTGGAGATATCCGGTGATCCGGCTGATGTGATCCACCTCCGAGGACCCGCAGCGTGGGCACTCCTGCTCCAGCCCGGCCGCCACCTCGCAGCAGCTCAGACAGACCGTCATATCCCGTGTGAATGTGAAGTACCCTATCTGGGTCTCCCTGGCCAGTTTCAGCCCGAAGTCCATCAGCCCCTCGGGATCGGGCGCAGCCTCACCCAGGAATATGTGGAATATGTTTCCGCCGTCAACTATCGGGAAGAATACGTGCTCTAAGCGGGCCCTCTCCATGATGGAGACGCCAGCGCCCGGCGGCAGATGGGTTCCGTTGGTGTAGTAGACAGGAAGATCCCTGGTGCGGGACATCATGGACATGGCCTTCTGCAGGTCGCCCTTGACCACCTTTTGCGCGCACTCCCTATACTCCTCATGAAGCAGATCGGAGACTGCGAAGCGCTGAGCTGTGGTCTCGGCCGGGGTGCGGGCAAGCGCGATGGTCATGCCGTGAATCTGGCCCAGCTTCTTCGCGTATATCTCCATCTCGGTCATGGCACGCACCGCCAGCTTCCAGGCCTCCCGAGACTCGTGCATCTGCTTTCCGGTATGGAACTGGACCATCTCGTTCACACCCACCACGCCTATGGTGTAGACCAGGCTGTCCAGGTCAACGGCAGTCGATCCTTTCTCTCCGGTGGTTGGATCCCTGGGCGTCTGGGTGGCAAAGGGCATGCGGTGGTTGGATATGATCCGGTTCATCCATTCCCTCTTGACCTTGAAGATCTCCACCGAGGTGTCCATTAGGCCCCGCAGGTACTCGAACAGCAGCTCGTCGTCGCCCCGGGCGAGGTAGGCGGCCCTCGGACAGTTCAGTGAGACCACCTGCCAGGACCCCATGCTGAAGTGCATGCCGTCCTTGAACATCAGCTTCTCCTCAAACCGGTTGTCGCTCTCAAAGGTTGCAGCGAACTGGTATGCGCAGCATTGATAGCAGGATATGCCCTTGCCGGCACCGCGGTAGGCCGGAAGCTGGTTATCGAAGTAAGGGGTGCCGAACTCCGCAGCCAGCTTGAACGTCAGCAGATACAGGTCCCTGTAGGTTGGGAGGTCTGGGTGAGCCGCGTTGAACGGCTCGTCCTCCTGCATGAAGTCAGGCTCGATGCTGATCTCCGGCTTTGGGAAGTTGAACGGTTTACCCCAGTGATCCCCTCCCAGCATGACCTCCATGAGCGCCTTGAACGCAAGCCTCACCTCCCTCTCGAACTCCCCGTACGTGCGAAGCGGGGCTTCTTCCAGCGAGCCGTCCCATACCCGGCCGGCATAGACCGCCGGCCTGTCCCTCCACAGCCTGGGAACGCCGGGGGTGAGCTGAACTGATGAGAAGACCAGCTGGCCGCCCCGGGCCACCATCATCTGGGTCATCTCATAGACGAACATCTGCATCAGCTGCTTGATCTCAGGGTAATCCAGGCCCTCGAAGTAGGGGGCGATGAAGGTCAGGAAATTGTAGAATCCCTGGCCGCCTGCGAAGTTGGTCTGGGCACTGCCCAGGGCCTTGACCGCGTGCAGGATGGCCACCTCGGGCTTCTTGGCCGGCCCAGCAACGCTCGCCTTGGTGCCAAGCCCGTCAGGCATGAGGCCGTAGTAGAAGAAGTAACGCAGGTCCCAATCCTGGCAGAATGGGCGGGTTCCGAAGTACTCCAGGTCGTGGATGTGCAGGTCACCGGTGAGGTGGTGGTCTGCCATGTAGGGCGGGATCAGGAGGAGGTACTGCTCCTTGCTTATCTTGTCCGCCTTCTTCTTGTGGCTGGTCTCGGCGTTCTCCTGTAGATTGGCGTTCTCCTTTGCCTCAAAGCCGGTACCGATATCTATCAGGTGGGCATCGAATACCGGAGTCCCTACACGCGTACATATATTTCTCCATTCGGGATGGTGCTTCTCCAGCAGGATAACGTTCACTATCTCCCGGACCAGAGGACCACTCAAATACTCCACGTTCATCCATCTGACCCTTCGCTCCACCTCACGGGCGATCTCTGCGGCCTCTTCCTCGGTGATGGCCGAGACCCTGTAGAACTGCGATGAGAGCTTTGTCTCCTTTACAAGCTGCTTGGCCACAGCTTCACGGTCCCATTCCAGCAGATGCCCATCCGTGGTCCTCACCCTGGGCATTGAAGAGACCAGAACTCCCGTTAAAGTGAGTTGCTTATTTCTGTTGTTCAAACCTCCCCACCCCGAATCTACGTAATCTGGATCTATTTATTCATCTATTTTCATGCATTGGGCGAAGTGCCCGCCTCTACATAACTTACGTAAAATTCTTGTTGGCTAGTCTCTTACCTCCACTATAATAATAATTTCCCTCCGCTTAAATATGCCATCCTGGCCTCCAGGCCAGAGACCGGCCTGCCTATTAAAAGGGGCGTGTCAATATCATCGTATTGTGCGCGGTGCGAAAGTGCCCCTGTATCCAATCCAATGCGCGATATCCATATCTGTAGCGCTCTTCCCTGCGGTGAATTCCCGCGGGTGATCTCGTCATATGCCGGTTTTATTCCGGGCTGCCAATCTTTTCGTCTTTTGCCGTTCTATATCCCACTCGCCAGGCAGTGCCGAAACGGCCCGGATCTTCGACTGGAATACATATCTCTGGGCTATTCCGCTCCTCAATTCAGCCCTGCTCGGCCGCGCAGCGGCCCGGGATCGAGGCGGCGTTGTCCGCCCTTGATCAGGGCCTGCTTATCAACGATCACCGAAACACTTATATTCGTCTAATGACGTAGGGGGTATTGGCAAAAGTCGGGCTGTTCTCATCCCTCCTACATCCTGCGACTTTTGCTTCCCTCCTTTTCGTCTCCCATCCAGCAGCTCATCCATGCCAATTTCGGCTGATTTAAATATCGGGCGGCAGGTCTCCTTACCATGGACTTCTCGGTGAGCTCTCGATTCATCGCTCCGGCCCGAGATGGGGCAGACTCGCTTTCGGCCAAGATATCCTCGCTGGCCCGCTCGCTGGAGGAGCTGCGGCTGCACGTCGGGCCGGCGGACCTGGTTCTGGGCGACCTGCGCATGAACGCCCAGCTGGCTTTCTGTCTGGCCAACTCATGTCTGCGCAACCGGGCGGTTCTGCTCTACGGCGGGATAGGGGCAAACAAGACCACCCTGATCAACCTTCTGGGCTCGTCATTCCTGGGCTCAAGCTTCTCGGCCATGGAGAACCTAATGGTGACCGGCCACCCGGAGCAGACCGAGGAGAAGGTCGTGGGCTTCATCGATCCCCGCCAGTGGACCTCGCCTTCTCGCGGCCCGCTGGAGGTCATATGGAGCCCCTGGGCCAGCTCCCGATGGAAGCTGATAAACGAGATAAACCGATTTCCCACCGGCAAACAAAACCTATTCCTCGAGATCCTGCAAAAAAGGAAGCTGACATATGCCGGGCAGGTCATTGAGCCGGGAGATACCTGCTACTTCGCTACAATGAATCCGGAGTTCTCGTCTACATATCCCATGGACGAGGCCCTGATGGATCGCATTTCCGCATGCGTGCCTGCTGTTCAGCCCGACTTTCTCTCCGGCCTCACGCTCTCAAAGCGCGAGGAGGAGGTGGGCGAGCTGGCCGAGCATCTGCCCCGCTTCAGCCAGGAGGAATTCGAGGCGCTGCCACTGGCGGTGGCAGAGGTTGCCCTGGACAGCGCAACCGAGCTTGCGATAGTCTCTTTGGTGCGGGAGATGACGGTCTGCGAAAGGGCTCCCAATCGTGACAAGACCCAGCTCTCCGATAGCCGCCCCAGCCGCGGCCTGTGCGCAGGCTGTCACTACTTCAACAATCCCGAGGTATGCTGCTGGCAGGTTGACCAGGGTCTCTCCGACAGGGTACGGCAGGATCTCCGCTCATTTACCAGGGCCATGTCCTTCCTGGCCAAGGGAAAGGACGGGTCGAAGATGGAGGTGCTGCGTGCGGTGGCGCCTTATGTGCTGTGGCATCGCTTGACACCTAATCGCTCCGTTCTTGAGAGGCCTCCTTACTACGGAGCCGACCGCCTGGCCTTCGTCTCCGACCTTGTGGCCCGCAGCATCGACCGGACGGTTCACGAGCGCGGGGAGGCCAACCTGATCTTCTCACGGGCGGTGGATAAGGAGATCTCCCCGGCCCAGGCCAGAGAGGAGCTCTCCCAGTTCGACGATCCACTGGTCCAGCTGGACTATCTGCCGGCTCTTGAGCGACTCTTAAGGCCGGATCTCTGAGGTATTCGGTATGGGGCTCAAGGGCTTCATGGAAGAGGCTTACGGTGGGCAGGGCAGGGTGCGAAAGCTTGCGACTCGCCGGGGCAGCCAGGTCGTATCGGTGGAGGATCTGGCAGATCGTCTGGGGCCGCGGCCTTCCAGGGCAGAGGTGGCAGAGCTGGCCCCTGCCGAAGGACTCTTGCGCCTGATCGAGAGCCCACCAGCCCAAAAGAGGGGGGCGGTAATATGGGGATACCTCACCAGCCTGGCTGCAGAGCAGTCGGCTTCGCCGATCTGTGTGCCGGCCGGCGACTGGGCTGGCCTGGAGATGGCAGGCGGCAGACTGATATTGCAGCCCGGGCTGCGCCCGCCCTCTCATGTAGGGGAGAGGATGAAAGGCGGGAGGATATCGATGCTGGTGGCAGGGGAGTACCTGGGTCAGGAGATGCATGGGGGTGGGATAGTATGCTCGGCCTGTTCGGGATTCGCCTTCCGCAACATGAGGGGCGGCTTTGGCGTCGTGAAGGGGAATGCCGCGGATCATCTGGGAGTGGGCAACGCCGGAGGGCGCATCCTGGTTAGAGGATCGGCCGGAGCGCGCGCAGGCTGGCTGATGCGTCTTGGCCGCCTGGTAATTCTCGGGGACTGTGCCGATTACCTGGGGCTGCGGCAGTCCGGAGGCGAGATCCTGGTACGGGGTGCGGCAGGCTGCCGTGCCGGTCTGCAGAGGCGAGGCGGCCGCCTGGTTGCCGGGGCGGTTGGTGCGGAGGCTGGCGATGTCTCGATCCGCTGCATCTGATCTGGCCTGCCCGGACCTGGCAGATGCGTTGAGCTCGACTTGGAGGCTGTGCCGCAGCCGCTGGCACTGGCCGCAGCTACCCCTTCCAAGCCTGGGGCCGGCAGGGTCCGGGGAGTTTCCCTTCCAGAACTACAATATAAGCATAAGCGATATGCAGGCCCAGGATCCGCAGATATTGCAGAGCCTGCTTGAGCACCTGATAGCGCACTATGTATTCTGCCCCCGCTCGCTCGAGACAGCTGCAATTCTGGCACTGGCAGCTCTGCGTGGGATGAACGCAAAGGACGCTTCTGCCGCAGCCCGCATGGTGAATATATTCTCGGATATAGTGGTCGACTCGTTTAGGCTGGAGAGAAGCCAGACAGATCAGGAGCTGGTAGTCTTGTACTGGAGGTCCATCTGCCAGCAGGGGCTGCTTGGGGCGGACCGTGTGGTGGCTGCCTTTCTGGAGCGGTTCTGGCAGGAAGATCTGGGCGTTGGCGAAGGCTCTTTCAGCACTGAGGTGGATCTGCTGTACCTCGTCTTCTCCCCGGGCGTGCGTGATCGCTCCCTGTGGCAAATGCAATGTCATCAGATGTCCCGGATCCTGTCGCGGCTTGAGGAAGGCCGGCTTGGAAAGGGGCCGGTGGCGGCATCTGAGCTTCTTCGGGGTGCTGTCGATCACCCTCTATCCGGGCTTGCAGCCCAGCTGGACCCCGAGGAGTACAGCAGAACTCTTGAGGCCCTGGGGCTTCACGGCGACCTCAAGCGCTGGTACCGCGATCAGGGGTACACCATCCGCATCCGCTCCTCCCAGGCATTCCGGGAGAGCGAGCATCCGTCGGCTCCTGCACGCTGGCGAATATCCGATCCTCCCGGCGAGATGGACGTGAACTACTCCCTCAGCATGAGCCCCTGGCTGATCCCGGGCGTCACGACTTATAAGCGGGAGAGGGAGCGGAGCCGCCTGGTTGCCGGGGCCGAGAGGGTGCCGGACCTCCTGATTGTCCTGGACAGCAGCAGATCCATGGGCGGCCACAGCCGCGGCACCCGCACTTTCAATGCCACTCTAGCTGCCTTCAAGGCCTGCCAGCTCGCCCACGGCCAGGGGGCGCAGCTTGCAGCCGTCAACTTCAGCGATCGGTATCTCGTACAGACCTGGACGAGGGATCTTGGTGCGATTGAAGATTTGCTTGTGGAGGATCTGTGTGGCCGGACCAGCCTTCCTGGTCTGGCCATCTTAGATCTCGTCCGGGCCAGGCCCGGCTGCCTGGTGCTTTGCATAACCGATACCCAGATCCAGAACATGTACCTCGAGTGGGAACGAATGGTCGCTGTGGCCTCTCTCTGCCGCTTCGTGCTGCTCTGCATAGACGATTCGGCCAGGGATCGTGAGGTAGCGGAGTCGCTGGGCGCTTTGGGCCGCGTATATCATGTGAACCGCCCTGAGGATCTTTTGACCCTGGTGGTGGAGACGGCTGAGGAGGTATACGGCCATGTCAGCCGCCAGCCAAGCTACTTCGACCTCCTTGAAAAAAGAAGCTCCTGATCCGGGCGATCGGGGAAAGTTTTATCTGCCTGAACAGTCTCGAAGGACCACGCTTCTAGCCGGGATAGGGTAGTGGTTATCCTGCGGGACTGTGGATCCCTCGAGCCGGGTTCGAATCCCGGTCCCGGCCCTATTTTCGATAAACCATGCTGCTCCGGACAGGCCAGCCTGGCGGCCCAATCGCAATGTTCGTGCCGGCCGCAGCCGTCTCTTCATATATCGGCCCGCCATGACGGCCCTTCCATCGGGCAGGCAATCCTCTCCAAGATGAACTCCTGAGCCCTCTCCAGGAGGACGGTATCGTAACGCTGGCCCAGATAGTTCTTGAGGTGCGGGATCAGCTTTTCGAAATAAGCAGGAAGATCGCTGTCGTTTAGCATCAGTCCGGCCGCAGGAGCCAGTCTTGAGGCGATCTCCTTGACCTCCTGCCTTGACAGGTACATCTGGACAACCAGGTTTCTCTCGTAACAGTCGGCATCCACGGAGATCTCCCGGCAGTCAATCTCCAGAGCTTCTCCCGGCATCATCCTTTGGGTGCGAGCCCTCAATGCAGCCTTGCCGAGTACCTGAAACGCCTCTTCCTCTGCAACAAGCCGAGCCCAGTGGGATAGCTTATCCATGGTCCTCAAGCACCCAGTGCATCTGACCGTCGGGCGAAAAGGTCGGCCCGGATCGGCAAAACCACATCTTGCGGATAGATATAAAAAGGTTCAGATCCTTTTCGGATATCAGATAGCCATGACCTGTTGGGACGACCTGATGGCGCTTAGGCGAGATGTTGCAGAGGCCGAGAAGATTATAGAGCTTAGGCACAGCAGTTGTTCTTCCTCCTCGATCGTGACAGATGCGGCCACAAAACGCAGCTTTCGCCCGGTTCAGCCATCGTCAGGCAGCTTTTGATCCAGGCTCTCGAGGGGGATTTTCGACTTTGGGATCTTATAGCCAAATATCATGTGGAGACCGATCTGCCGATTGGAAAGGCAGCGGAAGCCCATTGCTGCTGAGCAGTCCACCGGCACCTGGACCGAGGTGAGGAGCTCGGAGAGCAGGCTGGCTGCCAGGATTTTGCGTGCGGAGGGCACCGAGGTGGATATGGGATTTCCAGAAGACCTATTCGAGCCTGGCAACATCCCTCAGTACCTCTCGGTGGTGGCAGGAAACCTCTTCGGCCTTGGAGCACTTCACAGCGTCCGACTTCAGGATGTCGCATTCCCAAAGTCCCTGGTCAGGCTCACAGGGGACCCAGGTGGGGCATTGAGGATGCCCGCAGGTGGTTGGGAGTTGAGGACCGGTCTTTGGTGGGCACAATCGTCAAGCCCAAGGTGGCCTGGGTCCAAAGCAGACCACTGAGGTCGCAGAGGCGGCGGTTCGTGGCGGATTGGACCTCGTGAAGGACGACGAGATCCTGACCGATCAGGCCTTCTGTCCTCTGATCGAGAGGCTTGAGGCAGTCATGGCCGGCCTGGATGGGGTGGAGAAGGAGACCGGCAAGATGGCGTTTTATGCTCTCAACGTCACCGCTTGAACCGATACGATACTGCAGCGGGGTGAGGAGGCAGCGGACCACGTGGCAGATATGCTGATGGTCGATGTGCTTACAGCCGGCTTCTCCGCTCTTGAGGCTCATCTCCCAAAACGTAGACCTTCCCATCCACGTCCGCAGAACCATGCACGGGGCCTTCACAAGGGATCCTCGCCACGCATCTCGATGCTGACGATCTCCCGGCTGGTCAGGCTAGCCGGAGGGACCAATCTGCATACCGGCAGTTACGTCGGCAAGATGTCTCGCGATGTTTCAGAGAACGATCAGTCTCGGGAGGCTTTGCGATGGGATTGTTACGGGCTGAAGAGGGTATTTTCGGCAGCCTCCGGAGGAGTTCATCCGGGAAAGGTGGCCGGAAACCTTGACGGATATGGGATCGACTGCATAGTCCAGGCTGGGGGCGGTGTTCACGGCCATCCAGACGGCACCACGGCCGGCGCCAGGGCAATGATCCAGGCTGTAGAGTCCTGGACCAGTGGGGTATCCATACAGGAATATGCTCAGACTCACGGGGAACTCAAGCGAGCTTTGGGCAGGTGGGGCCTGGATTAATTCGGTACACCCCTTTTCTTCCAAATATTTATTTTTCCGAGAGAAAATTATCCTGGCCGGAAAATTCCGGTATATGTCGATAGCGGCAACGTCTATTTTATACCTATGAAAAACCGAAGAGTTTATATTCGTAGATGGGGATGGTCAGACAGTTTATCACAAGCCAAGTGATCTAGCGCTGTTCGAAAACAGCATGGATGTAGTGAGGGACCATGTAGAGGGATCAGATGGCGAGAGACGAGATCTTATCGAGAATCAAGCAGGCGGAGGCCGATGCCAAGGGCAGTGTCCAGCAAGCCCTTGAGGCTAAGCAAAAGCGCATCGCCGACGCCACTACCGAATCAGCGAACATTGCGACGTCCGCTGAAGCCGAGGCCAATGACTTCTATGCCAAGGAGCTGGCCAAAGCCGAGAGCGAGGTGAAAGCAAAGAAGCAGTCGATCATTCAGGGCGGCATGAAAAATGTCGATTCCCTGAGGAGCGGCGCCAGTTCCAAGCTGGACAAAGCGGTCGAACATTTGATAAAGGAGTTCTTGAGGTTGTTGCATGCTTAGACCCGTTCAGATGAGTCGTGTTGTCGTCGCCGGGTCAAAGGACGTAATGGAGCCTGTAATCGAGAAGCTCCACGAGCTCAACCTCATGCACCTTGTCAACTACTCCGGCGGTCAGCAGAGCTTCGAGCCGGGCAAGACAGTGGGCAGGGGTAAAGAGTTCTCAGAAAACCTCATAAAACTCAGGTCAGTTTCCAGGTATCTGGACATCAAATCCAAGGCTCCCGATGTCAAATTTGGGGAGTCCGAGATAGTATCCCAGATGGATGATCTCCTCGGCAGGCTGGGGGACGATGTCACCCAGACCTATGAGAGGATCGCAGCTATCGACGCTGAGGTAAAAACCAAGCAGGACCAGATAAACGCTTTGCGCCCCCTATCTGTCTTGCCGGTTCCCTTGGAGTTGTACCAAGGCTATGATTCCCTGGCAGTCTTCGTCGGCACAGTGGCGTCAGCCGTGGATGCGGAGGTAGCCAAGATCTCGTCCAACAGCGAGGTCTTCTCTGGTAGCTACAAGAACGGATTGGTGGCAGCGGTCTTTGCACCGATAGGCCAGGCAGCCGATGTGCAGGCTGTGCTTGCCGGTCATGGATACTCCGAGATATCCGTTCCCAAGCTGTCCGGTACCCCAGATGCTGCAATAGCTTCGCTGGAGGCCGAGAGCAAAAATCTGCTCTCCGAGAAGGAGCCTTTGGTAAAGAAGCTGAAGGACCTGAGAAAGCAGAATGAGGATAAGATTCTGGCGGCGGATGAGTACCTCTCCATGCAGACCCAGAAGACAGATGCACCTCTGCGGTTTGCCACCAGCAACAACGCCTTCGTGATAGACGGATACGTGCCCACTGCGGAATTCGAGAGATTCAAGAGTTCGATTGAGGGCGCGGCCGGCGGAAAGGTCCATGTTGAGAAGCTCTCAGATGCGGAGATGGAGAAGTGCGTCGAGTCAGGCGAGGACGTCCCGTCCAAGATGGACAATCCGGGAATCGTCAAGCCGTTCGAGCTTATTACCAGGCTGTTCTCTATACCGGAGTATAAGGAGTTCGATCCGACCCTATTGATCTTTATATTCTTCCCCATAATGTTCGGCATGATCCTAGGCGACGTGGGGTACGGCCTCATGATCCTTGTGGTCGTTGCGCTTCTGAAGAAGAAGTTCCGGACTGAAGGGTGGAATCAGCTGATCAACATCGTGATAATCTCCAGCGTTTGGGCCATAATATTCGGCGTGGTATTTGGCGAGCTCTTCGGGCCAATGGGGCTCTGGGGCAAGGTCTTCGGGCAGATGGCCCATGAGGAGATCCTGGCCCTTGAGGAATCAGGACTGTTCTGGGGCGAAGGTTTCTTCGGCCCGCTGGGCAGGATCGGCCCGGCTGAGATGTTCCCCATGTATCGCCTGGCCACCAACGCGGTTTTGATGTTGATCGGTGTCAGCATCTTCATAGGCGTTCTGCACTGCAGCGTCGGTTCTATTCTGGGCATCAAGACTGAGCTCAACTATGGCGAGAAGAAGCACGCGTACTTCGAGAGGCTTCCGGTTCTCATCTTCCAGGTCGCCTTTGCGCTGCTGCTCCTCGGCCTGATAATGGGCGTCATGCCTATCGTCTATATCATGGCCCTTCTTATCGTGGTCTCCATAGTGATGCTGGTCATGGGTCCGGAAGGGGTCATGGGAGCTACTCACCTGCCGTTCTACGTCAGCAACCTGATATCCTACCTGAGGCTGTTGGCCATCGGTCTGGCCTCGGTGGGTGTGGCCTTTGCGGCCAATAAGCTGGCTTTCCAGGTTCTGATGCCAATGCTGAGCGGAGGAGAGCACCTGACCATGGTTGCCTACGTCCTGGGCGTAGTAGTGCTGCTGATGGTGCACTTCATCAATGTCCTGCTGGGCATTCTATCTCCATTCATGCACCCCCTGAGGTTGCACTATGTGGAGATGTTCACCAAGTTCTATGCACAGCGCGGCGGTGGAGTGGAGTACAGTCCCTTCGGACATGTCCGGAGGTATCTGAAAGCTTGAATATCCCCAAGGTCGCTCCTTGGGCGAATGATCTGAAATATACACAATAAGTTGATGGTAATCTAAATGGAGGTTTGAGGAATATGGCTATAACGGATGCAGGAGTAATGTACGGCCTTCTGGCTGTTGGTGCGGGTCTGGCTACCGGTCTTGCCGGTATCGGTGCAGGCGTTGGTGAGCAGGGTATCGGCGCTGCTGTGGTGGGCGTCGTGGCTGAGGAGCCGGGATTCCTGGGCAAGGGTCTGTTTCTTATGCTGCTGCCCGAGACCCTGATCATCTTCGGTCTCGCCGTGTCTCTGATCCTGATGTTCGCCTGGACACCCTTCGCTGCCTTCATGCAGTAAGCGCTCACTCGGAGGGTGAGAGGCAATGGCACTTGATGCAGTGGTAGAAGACATTCTGGCGACCAGTAAGGGTAAGGTTGCTCAGATCAACACTGAGGCCGAGCAAGAGGCTGCCAGAATCCTTAGCGAAGCCAGAGAACGTGCCGCCGGGATTAAGTCCAGGAAAGAAGTTGAGGCCAAGCATGATGTTGAGGCTCTGACCCGCAGAGAGATCTCCAGCGCTAACCTGGAGCTCAAGAGATCGGAGCTCAACGTCCACAAGGAGCTGCTTGAATCGGTGAGGACCAAGATGATGGAGGCCCTCGCCAAGCTCCCCAAGGATCAGAACGAGGCTCTGATCAAGAAGCTGGTGGAGCCTTACAACCTCAAGGACATGAAGGCCTTCTCCAACAAGAGGGATGAGGCCTTTGTGTCCTCTCTCGCCCCCAACTACGGCGGGAATCTGGACATTCTTGGTGGCGTGGTAATAGAGAGCAAAGATGGATCCCTGCGGTATGATCTCACCTACGAAACTCTAGCCAGAGATGTCTTCAACAATAATGTGAAAGAGGTCTCTAAGCTGTTGTTCGGGTGAGAACGATGCCTGTACTACGTTTGCCGAAATTCGGAAAACCGGTGAAGTACGCATACATCACCGGACGGGTACGAGCTATGAAGACCAAGCTCATACCCAACGAGATGTATGGCAGAATGTTGGGCATGGACATATCGGATATCGCTAGGTATCTGGAAGAGACTCAGTACAAGGAAGAGATCGACCTTCTGGCGAAGGACTACTCGGGCGCCGAGCTGATCGAGCACGCCACCTTCGCCAATTTGGCCAAGACCTACCGCAAACTCCTCGATGTCTCCATCGATGAGCCTCAGTTCCTCATGCTTGAGTACCTGAGGCGCTGGGACGTCTGGAATATCAAGACGGTCCTGCGTGGCAAGTTCTACGGAGCCAGCGACGCGGAGATAATGAAGTACGTGGTCCCGGCTGGAGAGCTGGGCACGGAATTCCTGGAGGGAGTGGCCAAGAAGGACTCCGTCAATGAGGTCATCTCTGCCTTTGACGGCACCGACTTCGCAGAAGCTCTGGCCAAGTACGACGGAAAGAGCCTGGCGTCGGTCGAGAATGCACTGGACAAGCTCTACTATTTCCGTATGGAGCGGGCTGTAGGCGGCACACTCTCGGTGGGTGGCGGCCTGCTGCTTAAGTATGTCAAGAGGGAGATCGACGTCAAGAACCTGGTCACATTGTTCCGGATGAACAAGGCCGGGATCGAGGCTGCCCTTATACAGGAGAACCTGATAGAAGGCGGAAAGCTCAGCGAAGATCTCAACCGAATGGCTGGTCAGCCTTATGCCGATTTCGTGAGAAGCTTGGAGGGGTATCCCTTCTGGAGCGCGATTTCCGACATAGCGACGTCCAGTGACGAAGACGGAGTCAGCAGAATAGAGTCCAGGCTTAAGGCTTACCTGGTGCGGTATGCTTGGGCGCTGTCCAACTATCATCCCCTGTCCATCCTGCCCGTGCTCGGGTATATAGTCTCCAAGGAGACAGAGGTGAGCAACATCAGAAAGGTGGTAAGAGGCAAGGAAGCCGGACTTTCGAATGAGCTCATCGAGGAGCAGATGGTGGTGGCTTAATGGAGATATCATTTATCGGCAGCGGAGATGCTGTGCTGGGGTTCTCCCTGGCCGGGGTCAAGAAGGCCTATACGGCCGGCTCCGAGGAGGAGCTGGTCAACAAAATCAACGAGGTCATGGCCGACCCCAATGTAGGCATCCTGGTGCTGCAACAGAAGGATTACAACAGGATTCCCAAGAGGCTGCAGGGAACCCTGTCGAACTCCGTTAAGCCGACTGTTATTGCTATTGGTACCGAGCAGAGCACAGAGATGAGAGAGAAGATTAAAAGAGCTATAGGTGTCGACTTATGGAAGTAGGAAAAGTAAAGAGAGTCGCCGGACCAGTCGTTCAGGCCGTGGGCCTGAAGGCTTCCATGTATGACCTGGTCCTGGTCGGCGAGGAAGGCCTGATGAGTGAGGTCATCGGCATTTCCGGAAACAAACACGTTATCCAGGTTTACGAGGATACCTCTGGTGTCAAGCCTGGCGAGCCGGTCAAGGAGACCGGTGCTCCGCTGGTTGCCCAGCTCGGTCCCGGAATCCTCACGTCCATCTACGATGGGATCCAGAGGCCTCTGACCATCCTGGCTGAGAAGTCCGGTGACTTCATCAGCAGAGGCCTGTTCGTTGACGGCATTGACCACAAGAAGAAGTGGGAGTTCAAACCCATTGTCAAGAAGGGCGACGTGGTCAAGCCAGGGCAGGCTATCGGAGAGGTTCAGGAGCAGCTGCTCATCAAGCACAAGATAATGGTGCCCCCCAGGATGAAGGGCGGGGCAATCAAGGAGATCTACTCCGGCAACTTCAACGTGGATGAGACGGTGGCCGTCCTCGAAGACGGAACCAAGATCACCATGGTGCAGAAGTGGCCTGTTCGGCAGGCCCGCCCGGTCACCCGGAAGATGCCCCCAACCATCCCACTGAGGACAGGTCAGAGGGTCATCGATGGCTTCTTCTCCCTGGCCAAGGGCGGAACGGCAGCCATCCCCGGCGGATTCGGCACCGGCAAGACGGTCATGCAGCAGACCCTGTCCAAGTGGGCAGACGTCGACGCTGTCATTTACGTGGGCTGCGGCGAGCGCGGCAATGAGATGGCCGACCTGCTGCACGAGTTCCCCGAGCTGGTGGACCCCAGGACCAACCGGCCCCTGATGGAGAGGTCTATCGTTTACGCCAACACCTCCAACATGCCGGTAGCTGCCCGTGAGGCTTCCATCTACACCGGAATGACCACGGCCGAGTACTACCGTGACATGGGCTACGACTGCATGATGACCGCAGACTCCACATCCAGGTGGGCAGAGGCCATGAGAGAGCTGGCTTCCCGTCTAGAAGAGATGCCTGGTGAGGAAGGCTACCCCGCTTATCTGGGAGCCAGGCTTGCCGACTTCTACGAGAGGGCCGGGCGTGCCGAGGTTCTCAACGGCGGCTTTGGATCGGTCAGCGTGGTCGGCGCAGTATCCCCGCCCGGCGGCGACTTCACCGAGCCTGTCACGCAGAACACGCTGCGTATGGTCAAGGTGTTCTGGGCGCTGGACTCCCGACTTACCCAGAGGCGGCACTTCCCGTCCATCAACTGGCTGGACTCCTACTCCCTGTACGACAAGGACCTTGAGCCCTGGTTCACCGAGAACGTAAACGCAGACTGGAACAAGAACAAGAAGCGTGCCATGGCCATCTTGCAGGAGAACGCCGAGCTGGAAGAGATCGTGATGCTGGTAGGTTCCGACGCTCTGCCTGAGGACCAGCAGATGACCCTGGAGGTTGCCAGGATGATCATCAACTTCTGGCTGGCTCAGAGCGCCTTCCACCCGGTGGACGCATCCTGCCCGTACAAGAAGCAGTTCGATCTTCTGCAGTCCATTCTGGCCTACCGCGACTACAGCTTCGAGGCTCTGAAGAAGGGTATTCCGGTGGACATTATCAAGAACACTCCGTCCAAAGACGCTCTGGCCAAGATCAGACTGGTCGAGGACTACGAGCCCGATCTCAAGAGGGTCATGGCTCAGATGGACTCCGAGTTCAAGGCTATGAAGTGAGGAGGGTTCACAATGACCAAGGAATACAAGACTATAGTGGAGATCTCGGGACCACTCATCTTCGTCGAGAAGACTGAGCCCGTCGGCTTCAACGAGCTGGTGGAGATCAGGACCGGCGACGAGATCAAGAGAGGACAGGTTCTGGACACCTCGGACGAAATAGTGGTGGTCCAGGTCTTCGAGGGAACCGGCGGTCTGTCAAAGGCCAGCGCCGTCAAGTTCACCGGAGACGTCATCAAGATGCCACTTTCTCCCGGCATCATCGGGAGGGTCCTATCCGGGTCCGGACGGCCCAGAGACGGCGGTCCGCCAATCGTGCCCGAGGTAGAAAGAGACATCATCGGAGCTGCCATCAACCCCGCCTCACGTGAGAAGCCGCGCGCTTTCATCCAGACCGGCATCTCCACAATCGACGGGACAAACACCCTGGTGCGTGGCCAGAAGCTGCCCATCTTCTCCGGATCGGGTCTGCCTCACAACGATGTCGCCCTGCAGATCGCCAGGCAGGCAAAGACACTGGAAGGGGCCGAGTCATTCGCCGTGGTATTCTGCGCCATGGGCATAACCAACGAAGAGGCTCAGCACTTCATGGCCGACTTCGAGAGGACCGGCGCTCTGGAAAGAGCCGTCATCTTCCTGAACCTGGCCGACGACCCGGCTGTGGAGAGGATTCTCACCCCGCGTCTGGGACTGACCACCGCAGAGTACCTGGCATTCGACCTGGACATGCACGTGTTGATCATCTACACCGACATGACCAACTACTGCGAGTCTCTGCGTCAGATGGGAGCGGCTCGTGAAGAGGTGCCCGGGCGTCGTGGCTACCCCGGTTACATGTATACCGATCTGGCCATCCAGTATGAGCGGGCCGGTATCATCAGGGGCAAGAAGGGGTCCATCACACAGTTCCCCATCCTGACCATGCCCGGTGACGACATCACCCACCCGATCCCCGACCTTTCCGGATATATCACTGAGGGACAGCTCATCGTTTCTCGTGAGCTGCACCGCAAGGGTATCTATCCGCCAATCGACATCAGGCCATCTCTGAGCCGGCTGATGAACTCCGGCATAGGAGCAGGCCACACCCGGGAGGACCACAGGGCTGTCTCGGATCAGCTGTATGCCTACTATGCAGAGGGATGCGACCTGCGCGGCCTCGCGGCCATCGTGGGCAAGGAAGCTCTCTCTGAGCGTGACAAGCTGATCCTCGAGTTCGCCGACCTCTTCGAGAGGAGGTTCGTGAACCAGGGCAGGGACGAGGACAGGACCATATTCGAGACCCTCCAGATCGGATGGGATCTCCTGGCCAACCTGCCTGAGGCTATGCTTACCAGGGTGGACGACAAATACATCCAGAAATACCACCCGAAGCACGCTGGCAGCGCCAAGAAAGAGTGAAATCATGGCCGTAATTCGAGGAACAAAGCCGACCAGGGCGGTGCTGATCGCCCTCCGCAGGAGGATCAAGGTAGCTCAGTCCGGTCACTCGCTCCTCAAGATGAAACGCGACGGCCTCATGATTGAATTTTTTGAGGTGCTGAACAGGGCGAGGACCATCCGGCAGGAGCTGGTGCAGGACTTCCTGAAGTCCGAGCAGAGGCTCAACATGGCGATGGCTGTCGAGGGCAGCGTCGCCATAAAGAGCGTCGCCTTCGCCCTGCAGAAGGAGCCGTCCGTGGATCTCTCGTCCAGGAACATCATGGGCGTGGTGGTTCCGAAGATATCCGCCGAGGCCGTGCACAAGAAGATGTACGAGCGCGGTTACGGTATCATCGGGACCAGTGCCGCAGTCGATGAGGCAGCGGATGCCTATGAGAGCCTGGTGGACAAGATAATCACAGCTGCAGAGGTGGAGACATCTCTGATCAAGCTGGTCGATGATATCGAGAAGACCAAGAGGCGGGTAAACGGCCTGGAGTTCAAGGTCATCCCCGATATCAAAGACACCATCAGGTTCATCGGGTTCGCCCTGGAAGAGATGGATAGGGACAACGTGGTCCGTCTGAAGAAGCTCAAGTCCAAGGCCGTCAAGAGGGCCAAGGCCGAGGAAGCCGCCAAGGCGGCAGAGGCGGCTGCGGCTCAGGCCTGAGGGCCCAATAACGCGCATGTCCGGCTGGGCAGAGAGGAAGGCCAAGGATTGGTTCGGGACCCCCGAGAAGAAGATGAGGTTGCTGCAGTGGCTGGTCTACATCAGCAACCTCTACGTCATCTTGGGGATCTTCGTGCTGATCTACGTGCTCTACGGCGAGCATTTGCAGGAGCTCTGGGAGTACATACGCCAGGGCGCCTGAGGCCTGCCTCCGCGCCAACCGGGTATGGTTATTTTATCTATCATATTATATTGCTGAATGTTTCAAAATGATATTACTTCAGTAATATTACCGAAGTAATATGTTTTCGGCGGTATAAATAGACTAATTTAATGTCAATCGTGATTATATTAACATAATAATTTACATTTGTTATCCAAAAATAAGTCTAACATGCTGCTCAATTCCGTCTGCAAACGGCGTCCTTTTTCATGGACTTTTGTCCAACCTGCTTATCCTGATCCCGTGTCCAGATTGCAGATATCCGATGCCGATCGGACCATCTTATTTTGCGCCAGCCTGTAGCCCACCACCACCTGCCGAACTCCGGACAGCTGGGCGTCCAGATCTTGATCTCCGCTGTCCACAAGCAGATAAGGTAGCTGACGAAGCTTGTGAGGCGTGGCCACGATTATAATCCCGTCAGGTCCCACCTTGCGCACCACCGATGGGCTGATCTGCTGGCTGCCCCGTCCCAGCAGGAATCCCTGGGCCCCTATGGGGCTCACTATGATCCTGGGCGCCGGCTCGCCGCCGCTCTCGTCTCGTGCGATTCCTTTTTCATCGCCTGGCTTTGGCAGCGGAGGCTCGAGCTTGTCCAGCAGATCCAGCAGGTCTTTTTCCGAGGCATCTTGCAGGATCAGCTTTCCGTTCATGACCACATCGACTCCAAGCAGGGTCTTCTCCAGGCCCATCAGAGCTGCGATTCTGGCGGTGGTGGTCCCCGCTCCCATAATGTAGGCAGCGCCGTCCGCCATGAACTCGGCGGCGAAGGCGGCGATCTCCTGCTGCGCCCAGTCCTCGTCCACACTGCTGTATATCTGCTTGCGCTGCTGAAGGAGGGCAGGGGCGTATGGGGTCTTTGCCACCCCGTACAGACGGGTCTGCAGCTCTCCATGACGGTAGAGCTCCTCGTCCACATCCGCGATCTCAGTATCCCGGAGGCAGATCTCTTCTCTCAAGAAGCTGAACGCCAGGTCGGCTGCGGCTGCGGGGCTTACTGCAAATACCCCGGAGTGCATCTTGACCCCCGCCGGTATTCCAAGTACGGGCACAAGGCCGTCCACAGCCGAGGAGACGTCTCTCGCGGTGCCGTCGCCGCCGCAAAACAGGATTATGTCAGCTCCATCTTCGAGGAATCGCTTGCACGCGGCCCTGGTGTGAGCTGCGCTCGTAGGGGTTGCGGCACGAAGCACGACACGATGCGCAAGTCCCATGGCTGAGAGCACATCCTCACCCATCTCCCCGGATGCCGTCAGAAAAAGCGCCTGAATGGAGCAGTCTGCTTTCAGGTAGCCTTCCAGGGCATGCAGCGCAGCCTCTGCCCTTGGCGTGGCCACCGGCCGAGCTCCTCTGGCTCTGGCCTCTTCTGCCTGATTGTCAGTCCCCTTCAGTCCCACCGCTCCACCAAGGCCGGCGGTGGGATTGATCAGGAAGCCTACCCGCTTAACGCTTGGGCAGCTTGGCAAGGGACTGCTTCACCAGTTCTTCGGGGTACTCGTAGTCTTCCAGCCGACCCTCGAAGTAGGCATCGTAGGAGGATAGGTCGAAGTGTCCGTGGCCGCTGAGGTTGATGAGCAGCGCCTTGGACTGGCCGCTCTTCCTGCAAGCGATGGCCTCGTCAATCGCCGGCTTAATTGCGTGGGAAGACTCCGGAGCCGGGATAATGCCCTCCGCCCTGGCGAAGGTAACCGCCGCGTCGAAGACCTCGGTCTGGTGGAAGGCGGCGGCCTCGATTACTCCATTATTCACGAGGTTGCAGAGCAGCGGGGCATCACCGTGGTAACGCAGACCTCCGGCATGGATGCCTGGCGGTATGAAGTCGTGGCCCAGCGTGTACATCTTGAGTAGCGGTGTGAGCCTGGCAGTGTCGCCGAAGTCGTAGGTGTACATCCCCTTGGTTAGGGTTGGGCAGGCGGTCGGCTCGCAGGCCACCATGCGCAGGTCCTTCTTATCGCCAAGCTTGTCGGGGACGAATGGGAATACCACTCCCGGGAAGTTGCTGCCGCCACCGCAGCAGCCGTATATCACATCAGGATAGTCGTCGGCCATCTCAAACTGCTTCTTGACCTCAAGCCCCTCCACGGTCTGGTGCAGCAGGACGTGGTTTAAGACCGAGCCCAGGGCGTAATTGGTGTCGTCGTGAGTGGCGGCGTCCTCAACGGCCTCGGAAATAGCTATTCCAAGGGATCCGGGTGTGTTTGGGAGACGCTCCCGGATCTGGCGGCCGGAGTTGGTGCGGTCGCTGGGGCTTGGAATGCATTCGGCGCCCCATACCCTCATCATGCTCCGCCGGTACGGCTTCTGGTCGTAGCTGGCGCGTACCATGTAGACAGTGCACTTCATGTTGAAGATGCATGTCGCAAGCGAGAGCGCCGATCCCCACTGACCGGCACCGGTCTCGGTGGCGATTCTGGCGATGCCCTCCTTCATATTATAGTATGCCTGAGGAATCGCTGTATTGGGCTTGTGGCTCCCCGCCGGGCTGACGCCCTCGTACTTGTAATAGATGCGGGCCGGGGTCTTTAGGGCCCGCTCAAGCCTGACCGCCCTGTAGAGTGGGGTCGGCCTCCACAGCCGGTAGATTTCCCTGACCTCTTCTGGGATATCGATCCAGCGTTCCGTGCTTGCCTCCTGCTTGATCAGTTCCTTTGAGAAAATCGGCTCCAAGTCCGCTGGCTTGAGCGGCTCTCCAGTGGCCGGATGGAGCGGCGGGTCCAGCGGTGTGGGCAGGTCAGCAGCGACGTTATACCATCTCTTTGGTATCTCCTCTTCATCCAGTAGGAATTTGGTTATCAAATATATCATCCACCATTGCCAGCAATTGCCGATTAAATGTATTACTGTGCGCATCAGGGTATTTGAAACGGCATTATTTACCTTTTTCGATGGGACTGCGCCAAACCGCAGGCGTGCGCCCTTATGTCACGCAGAGAGGGTCCGCCGGCAGTTCACGATGCCGCATATTGGCGGGCCATCTTTTCGGAAGCGATCGTAGTGAAAAGAATGTGAAGGTTTATTTATCTTGGCCGAGATGAGACGGGCATGACCGGTCAAACCCTCTCAGAGAAGATCTTCTCCCGGGCCTCCGGAAAGCTGGTTCACGCCGGAGAGTTCGTCATGGCCAGGATAGATCGAGCGATGATCCACGACATCACCGGTCCTCTGGCGGTAAAAGGATTTTACCAGATTGCCGGTGAGAATGCCCGGGTGTGGGACCCTTCCCGTATCGTCGTGCTCTTCGACCATCAGGTCCCGGCTGACAGCCTGAAGGCAGCGGAGAACCACCAGATGCTGCGGGCTTTTGCCAAGGAGCAGAAGATCCTCAATCACGACATAAACTGCGGCATATGCCACCAGGTTATGCCAGAGATGGGCCATGTGCTGCCCGGCAATCTGATAATCGGCACCGACTCACACACCTGCGCTTACGGGGCGCTGGGGGCCTTTGCGACAGGTGTAGGCTCCACCGATATGGCCTCAGCCTTTGCCACCGGAAAGCTGTGGTTTATGGTCCCACAGACCCTGCGGCTGATGATCGAGGGAATTCTCCCCTGCCGCGTGACCTCCAAGGACGTGGTCCTGCGCATTATCGGGGATGTGGGGGCTGACGGTGCCACCTACATGGCCTGCGAGTTTCGCGGATCGACGGTTTCGAGGATGAGCGTTGCCGAGAGGATGACGATGACAAACATGGCCATAGAGATGGGAGGCAAGGCCGGGCTTGTGGAACCCGACCGGACCACAATGACCTACCTCAAGGATTTCGCGGTCGAAGAGCCCTTTACCGGGGACGAGGACGCGCCATCCCAGGTGCGCCACTACCAGGTGGACGATCTGGAGCCCCAGATCGCCATGCCGCATAGCGTGGACAACGTGCGGCCAATCAGCCAGGTTCCGAAGACAAGGATAGATCAGGTCTTCCTCGGCTCGTGCACGAACGGGCGTTTCGAGGATCTGCAGCTGGCTGCCGAGGTCATGGGCGGAGAGCCTGTGGCCAGGGGCGTGCGGATGATAGTGATTCCGGCCAGCCGCAAGGAGTATATGAAGGCGCTGCGCTCCGGCCTGGTCGAGCAGTTCATGGAGGCCGGAGCGCTTGTGGAGGCTCCTTGCTGCGGCCCCTGTATGGGCGGCAGCTTCGGTCTGATCGGGGCTGGGGAGGTCAGCCTCTCGACATCCAACCGCAACTTCGTTGGCCGTCAGGGCAGCCCGAAGGGATTCGTATACCTCTGCTCGCCTGCCGTCGCTGGCGCCAGCGCACTGACCGGGGAGATCACCGATCCGAGAGAGATCTGAAAAACGACCCGGCCCACTCCTTTTCTTCCGCTCTGTTGCGGCCGGAGGGATATTTGGGTGAAAGTCGCGCTGAAGCTGGCATATCTCGGCGGTGCCTACTATGGCTTTCAGAGACAGCCGAGTCTGCCCACGGTGGAGAGTGCTGTGCGTGAGGCTCTCTCCAGGATCGGGGTGATAAACGGCGATTTCTGCTATGCCGGGCGCACCGACCGGGGAGTCTCTGCCATAGGCCAGGTCGTTGATTTCTGGATAGATCCGGAGCATGCGGCCCTGGCCACTCCTCGGGTAGTCAACAGCCATCTGCCCCGGGATATCTGGGCCTGGGCCAGGGCTGATGCCCCGCTCGGATTTTCGGCCCGCTGGAATGCACAGTGGCGCAGGTATCGGTACCTGCTCTACCGCCCAGGCCTTGATCTGGCAAGGATGGAGAGGGCGGCAGAGGTCCTTCTGGGAGAGCACGACTTTCGCAACTTCTCGTCTGCCAAGGAGGATACGGTAAGGAGGGTGCAGAGCCTGGATCTGGGCATGAGGGACGGCCTTTTCGTGATGGACGTCCAAGCGGACGGCTTCTTATGGAACATGGTCCGCAAGATCGCCGGCGCCCTCGCCCTGATCGGATCGGGGGATAAGGACGTCAGATGGATGGACGATCTGCTCGACTTGTCAATCCCGCATGGCGCGCCGTCAGCGCCGCCGGAAGGCCTGATACTTATGGACGTGGGTTATGAGGGTCTCTCCTGGGAGGAGGACCCATATGCCAGAAAGAGGGCTGTGCGCCAGATGGGGGAGATGGCGTCCAGGCACGTGGCACTGGCCGGAGTCGGCCTTGAGATGGGCCGGGCCATGGATACGCAAGAGTCTCCCCAAAAATAGCATCAGGCCGGTTTGCATGAAGCGGGAGAGCGACGCCCGCAATTGCGGCTCGCCGCCCGGGGCACGGCGGCAGGAGGATCTGCTGCTGTGTGCCAAACCGCCTCAAGCGCAAGTTCACAGTATGATCTCTATGTCCAGCTCTTCGGCAAGTTCCTTGTATCGGTTCCTGATTGTGACCTCGGTAACCCCCGCAACATCGGCGACCTCCCGCTGGGTCCGGCGGTCCCCACACAGGATGGATGCGATGTATATTGCGGCAGCTGCAACTCCGGTGGGACCGCGCCCGGACGTCAGCTCCTTTTCGGCAGCCTGGCGCAAAATCTCTATTCCCTTGGCCTGGACCTCGCCTTTCAGGTTGAGGCCTGAGCAGAACCGCGGGATGTAGTCGATGGGGCTGGTGGGCATCAGCTTCAACGCAAGTTCCCTTGAGACGAATCGATATGTGCGGCCGATCTCTTTTCGGCTCACCCTCGATACCTCGGCTATCTCGTCGAGAGTTCTTGGCACGTTGCACTGCCGGCAGGCAGCATAAAGAGCCGCGGCAGCCACGCCTTCTATAGACCTTCCGCGGATGAGGTTCTTGTCCACAGCTTTTCGGTAGACAACAGCAGCGGTCTCACGCACATTCCTGGAGAGGCCAAGGGCCGATGCCATGCGGTCAAGCTCTGATAGGGCGAATGCCAGGTTCCTCTCCGTCGCGTTGCTGACCCGGATCCGCCTCTGCCACTTTCTCAGGCGGTAGAGCTGGGCCCTGTTCTTTGAGGAGATTGTCTTGCCGTAGGAGTCCCTGTTCCTCCAATCGATCATCGTGGATAGGCCCTTGTCATGGATCGTATAGGTCATCGGAGCGCCGACCCTCGATCGCTTCATCCTCTGATCGTGGTCGAAAGCCCGCCACTCAGGACCTTGGTCTATGAAGTTCTCGTCAATGACAAGCCCGCACTCGGCGCAGACAAGCTCGGCTCTTTCATAGTCGCGCACCAGGGTATGACTTTTGCATTCCGGGCACTCCACGGTGAACTTCTCAAGCTCGTTTATCTTCTCCTTCTCACGCCGGAGCTGGATCCTCTCCTTGGACTTCTCTTGCTCTGTCCTCTCAATCTCTCTGATCTTCTCTATCTCTTCCACTTACCATCTCTCCTCGGCGCGTCCTCGACGTAGAGCATCTTTCCGACGTGAACGTTTACGTCCAGTCCCCTGTTCGGCCTGACCACAATATAGGGGCTGGCTACCGGCCCCAGAGCATCGGATACCCGCCCGATCCTGGCCCGGTTTCTGTCTACGACTATTGTGTTGGGGCGTGGTATCTCATCCCCGGCTTCGGCTTTGACCATCAAACGGTTAGCAACCACATGGAGCGCAGTGCCCAGCCTCTTCAAAGGGTCACCTCTGGCGACCCATGTACTTTGTCCGGTCTCTATTTATACCTTCCGCAAACCATTTATCTTATTATCCAAATTGTGGCCCCAAAGTTTATACGCCTTTGCCGGCGTTGGATCCAGTCAATGTTCGAACGGCTGCCACCCATCCCCTCCTCCCAGGATCTTATCGACCGGGCCTTTCGGCGAGGCGCAAGAGCCGGCCAGGCCGACCGCGACCTCAACTCGACAGTCAGGACAGCTGGCTCCATACTCTCCGACAACCTGGCCCAGACTGTCCGCAAATTCCCATCATTCGAGGGTCTCCCCCCATTTTATCGCGACCTTGCCGAGGCCGTTGTGGGTGTGGACCAGATGCGCATACACCTGTCCCGGGTCTCCTGGGCAGCCAAGCAGATCAGAAAGGTCGCCAAAGAGTCGTCAAGAAGCCGGGCAGGTCCTCGTGGGGCGCTAGGAAGGATGGCCTCGGTGATGCGGTCGATCGACAAGGACCTGGAGTTCTTGGACGATGCGTCAAGAAAGCTGCGCCATCTTCCCGGCATCGATCCCACCAAGCCAACCCTGATCGTTGCAGGCTACCCGAATGTGGGCAAGTCAAGCTTTCTGGTACGGGTCACAGGCGCCCGCCCCGAGATCGCCTCCTACCCTTTCACCACCCAGGGGCTTGTCGTGGGTCATCTTGAGCATAAAGGGACCAGGGTGCAGGTGGTCGATACGCCTGGGCTGCTGGACCGCCCCATGGCCCAGCGCAACCGGATAGAGCTGCAGGCTGTGACTGCGCTTTCTCACCTTCCGGGGGCGATAATATTCATACTGGACCCAAGCGAGCACTCCGGCTTTCCGGTGGCAGATCAGCTCCGACTGCTGGAGGAGATCAGGTCCAGCTTCCCTCAGCCGGTCGTACTTGCCGCCAACAAAGCCGATCTGGTTTCTTACGACGCGGCTTTGCAGATGTCCACCCTGTCCGGCAAAGGGGTGAAGGAGGCGCTTGATGCGGCTCTTGGGCTCTTAGATCTGCCCTGAGCTGCCCCCTGTCAGCCCTGTCAGATCTTCATCCGCCTTGCCGGCGCTGGTTATCCGCAGCACAAGCAGACGCTCAAAGAACACCCTCTGCTCTCTGATTGCCTTTGCTTTCAGCCCCCTTTCTGCGGCTGCCGACGCCACCTGCTCTGCGCCTGTGAGGCTTGAGATCAGGAGGAGCGCACGCCCCTGTTCCGTCAGGTGGTCGGCCAGCCCGTCAAGGAATCGCTCGACAGTTTCCCTGCCGCTTATTCCTCCATCCAGGGCCAGGTTGATCCACCCTTCCACTCTCTCCTCAGGAGCTGTAGGCAGGTAGGGGGCATTGAAGAGTATTAGATCGAAGCGGGACTTAAGGCCGCGGAACAGATCTGCCCGAACCGTACCGAGTCCCTTGTTCCGGGCGCATAACACGGCCTCCGGGTTCAGATCGGTGGCGACAATCCTCCTCACCCGGCCGGCAAGCTCCTCTGATATTATAGCTCGGCCGCACCCCATCTCAAGGACCAGGTCGTCCGGCCCCGCCTCTTCTTTGGCCGCCTCAAGAAGCAGGAATGTGTCCTCGGCCGGAGGGTAGACCTGGGCCAGGTCTGGGCGGCGGCAGGACGGATCGCTCATGGACCCGGCCATGGGGCAGATGGGCCATAAAGTTTCCCCGGGAAAATGGGGCGAGACAGTACTGGTAAAGAGTGAGGAATATATGATAATTAGGAGAGGCTGGCGCCTGGAATGACCCCGTCAGGCGCCAGTTGGCATCGATTGAACCCTTTTGCATATCCGGCACTGGGAAGCGCATCTCCGTATTGTGCCAACGGCAGGTAAAGGAGGTCCAACGGTCCGCCGATCACAAGGTGCTCTTATTTGGTAATAAACTTTTCGATTGAAGTAATACTGAAGCGCGGTACCTTTCATCCATCCTGGGGATGGCAGAAATCCGTTATTCCCGTGTGCATAAGCCGATCTGGCGCGGTATGGGGATGTCTGGTTTCTTGAAAAAAAAGAGCGGATAAAATAGGGGGGTGAGGTTTGGAGGCAGGCCCGATCTGGGCTCCAACCTCACATCATCCCGGGCGGCATTCCGCCCATCATGCCGGGCATACCGCCCATTCCAGGCATTCCACCCATTCCCGGCATGCCTCCCATACCTGGCATACCGCCCATCCCTGGTGGCATCCCGCCCTCCTGGCCCTCCTTCTTCTTGGCCGATACCACATCGTCGATTCGCAGGATGAGGGTAGCGGCGTCGGTGGCGCAGCGGATCGCCTGTGTCTTGACCCGCAGCGGCTCAAGGACGCCCATCTCCCACATGTCCACCACCTTTCCGGCGTTGACGTCGAGGCCGAATGTCTTGCCCTGGTTCTCGTGGCTGCTCTTCAGGGCAGCCATCATGTCGATGGGGCTGAGCCCGGAGTTCTCGGCAAGCGTCTTCGGGATGATCTCCATTGCCTCGGCGAACTTCTCGACTGCCAGCTGCTCCCGCCCCTTCAGCGAGGCGGCAAAGGCCTTGAGCCGCAGGAAAAGCTCGGTCTCAGGCGCGCCTCCTCCGGCGACAAGCTTCTGGCTTTCAACAGCTGTTGCCACTGCGTGCATCGCGTCGTCTAGGGCCCTCTCCAGGCCGTCGACGACCTGCTGAGTGCCCCCGCGCAGGAGCAGGGATACGAATCCGGGATTCTTGCAGCCGGTGACGAAGGTGAGCTTGCCGCTGCCGACCTCTTTCTCCTCTACCAGGTCGGCTGATCCCAGGTCCTCAGGCGTGAGCACGTCGAGGCTTGTGACCACGTTTCCGCCTGTTGCGGAGGCCAGCTTCTCAAGGTCTGACTTCCTGATGCGGCGAAATGCCATTATCCCGGCCTTGGCGAGGAGGTGCTGGGCCAGGTCGTCGATGCCCTTTTGGCTGAAGACGACGTTTGCGCCGCTCCTGACGACCTTGTCTACAACCTCAGCGATCTCCTTTTTCTCGTGCTCCATGAAGAGGCGGAACTGATCGCCCGACGTTATGGAGATCTCGGCCTTGTTCTCGGGGTCCTTCCTCTCGATGGCCACGCCAAGAAGGGCGATCTTCGCTTTTTCGATCCTGGTGGGCATGTTCTGGTGCACGCGGTCCTTGTCGATGATCACGCCCTTTATCAGCTCGGACTCGTCGGTGCTCTCGCCCACACGCTTCTCGACGACTGCCTTGTCCAGGTCAACAGTTACCTTGCCGTTCTGCCTCTCCAGGCAGGAGAGGATCAGGTCCACAGTGTAGGCTGGTATCTTGCTGCCCGGCGCCTCTGCCAGCTTGCCGGTCATGGCTGTCACAGCAACCTTCTCGAGCAGGTCGCGGTCATTTTCGGTGACCTCCTGCGCCATGTCCTCGAGGATCTTGACCGCCCGGTCTGCTGCCTCTGAGTAGCCGGCGGCGATGACGGTTTGGTGCACGCCGCGGCTCATCAGGTCTTCGGCCTTCTTGAGCAGTTCGCCTGTCAGAACGGCGGCGGTGGTGGTTCCGTCCCCCACCTCGTCGTCCTGGGTCTTGGCAGCCTCAACCACCATCTTGGCGGCGGGGTGCTGCACGTCCATCTCCTTTAGGATGGTAACCCCGTCGTTGGTGATTGTGATGTCGCCAAGGCTGTCTACCATCAGCTTGTCCATGCCCCTCGGACCAAGCGTTGTCCGCACGGCATTGGCCACCGCCCTGGCAGCCATTATGTTGTTCTCGATCGCCTCTCGGCCTCGCTCTCTGCGAGTGCCCTCCCTAAGAATCAGAATCGGCACCCCGCCTAAACCAGCCATGAATAACGCCTCCACTATCTTCTTCGCGGGATCACAGTATTTGATCTTCTATAAAAGGGTTTCTTAATGGGGTACTTGGGAGGGGTTCGGCCGGATTTCATAGAGGCCATCGTTGTATCATCGAGAACGATGCAATTGAATTGATTATAAACCGGAAAATAGTTATCGAGCATATAGAAGAAACCACTCATGATTCCCTGAAAATCGCGCCGGAAATATGAAAGCCTAGATCGACGCTAAGCTGTTCTGGTATGGGCAGTGTAGGCCGTGTTTGTTTTTTTGGGACCTTCGATCCCGAGAAAAAACTGGCCTACTCTTCGTGAGCGCCTGAATGCGTCTTTGGAACGCGTATGGTAATTTGCCTCACATGCTAATCTGCCCATACCAGGACAGAGACTATGATATCGATGGAAAGGGAAGTAGTTTGCGGAGCGGATATCCACAAGCGGTTCTTGGTAGCGACGATCCTTTCCCGAGATGGCCAGAAGATCCAGTCCCGATTCGAGACGGATCTAGAAGGACTTCTGGACTTCAGGGACTGGTTGTTAGCTCATGGTTGCCAGAGGTTGGCAGTTGAATCGACTGCCAACTTCTGGCAACCGATTTTCCATGTTGTGGCGAATGATATCGACTTTGTTTTGGCAAATGCCTATCAGATCAAGCACATCCCTGGGAGGAAGACGGATGTGCTCGATTCTGAGTGGATTGCCGAAAACTCCGCCTCACCGATCTGATCTCGGCGTCTCGCATCTTCTCAGGAGAAGATAGGGACTTGCGGGCATTGACCAGGACGAGGGAGAATTATGTGAAAATGAGGAGCCAAATCAAGAACAGAGTCCATCAAGAACTCGAATACTCATGCATTAAGCTCTCATCGGTTATATCGGATATATTCGGGAAGTCTGGAAATACGCATAATCAGAGGATTGCTGAGCGGGGAGAGCATCGAGAACATACCGAAACACCATATCCGCGAAGAACCTCAAAGCTAAAAGAGAAGATATTCGAAAGGCCATCAACGCTAACATCTCGCCCATTCAAGCCAGTCTCATCGGCCAGATGCTCAATTCAATTGAGTCAATTAGCCGAGATATTGAATCTATCGATAGGCAGATCCAGCATATTATGTCAAGAAAGCAGGAAGATCTGGATATTGCCATGTCGATTCCTGGAATGTGTGCCGTTTCTGCATCAACTATTCTGGCTGAGATTGGAAACTTCGCGGACTTCAAGACAGGAGAGCAACTGGCTGCTTATTGCGGCTTAGTGACTTTCTGTATACCAATCTGCTGGAAAGCAGATCAATGGGCATATCACCAAACGTGGATCTCCTCATGTCAGAAGGATGCTGATCGAGGTTGCTCATGCTGTCTCCAGGACAAAAGGTAATTCCAAGCTGAAGAGATTCTACACTCGAATCAGAGCTAGACGGGGAGCAAAGATCGCTATTGTAGCTCTGGCAAGAAAAATCGTCTGCATATTGCACCATCTGATCATCTGCATGGAGAAGTTCGAGGATTCGGAATCAACAAAACACAAGAGAACTAAGAGAGTTGGTACTTCCTCACCAGCCGAAATAACAATCGAAGATGCTATGCAGATACTCGCAAAAGCCGGATACATAATCCAGAAAGATAAAGGGGGAGGAAAGATCGCTATATCCTCCTTTTCGGAATGCTTTCATCGTAATGCGTATGAAAATGCAGGATTTGATAGATTACTCAAACCTAAGTGATGGTTTCTTTAGGGGCTGAGAGAGAACGTCACTGTTTTAGAATCCATCCAAGCTTTCTTTCTATGGTTGCCTCTGCGTTCTCGGTTAGAATAATGCGCTGTGCCTTATGCCGTCCGCTCTTCGCTATAACCCGTGGATCGCTGACCTTCCTGGCTTCAGCCCGGATTCGGTAACCATGTAGGGAGTCGCCCTCATCATAGCATTCCATTATAGCACCTCAAGGCGTCCTTCTCTCTTAAGCTCGTCCACGATCTGGCAGATCAATTTATAATCAAGCTCCAAATCCTCTTCGATATCAGAGGGATACGCTTCACCCCTCTCCTGGAAGTACCCCATGACCTCCTTCTTGGCGGTATCATAATCAACATCACGATATTTAATGGTCTTAATAGCCGCCAACTTATCCCGGATAGCATCCCTCACAAAGTCGGAGGTGTTCAGATAAACGCCTGAGGCAACCAATCGCTTTATTTGCTCCAATTCCACAGCAGAGACTTTTGAGCCCACCACATGCCCCTCTGACTTAACAATTTCAAGCATCGCAGTTAAAAATAGTTAAACAAATTAAAAAGCATTTCGGTGGCTTTCATGAGGATACGCTTAGATGTAAGCTGCACATATCTGGGGCACGACCGCTGGGGATTGCTGCGACGATAGTCAAATACCTCCACAGGGAGGAATGCGTACGAAAATGCTGTGTTCGATAGACTACTCGATCCCGATTGATATCGGTTCTGAGTTCAATTTCCTTTTTTGAGTGATGGCTGCAATATGTCATAGAGCCTTTTTCAACCGAAAACTATATTAATTAATCATGCCTATAGAAGAGGGCCGCGTTCTGCACAGCAAGAACGAGAACAGGATTGCCAGCAAAACTCTCAGGACAGACGATATCGATATGCGTGTCCTCCGTATACGCTACGAAGTCTGAACGCTGAGCGGTGCTGTATCAGGCAGCGGTTGGTAACGCATCAGGGAAAGCTGGATAGCTCGATAAGGCTAAAATATGCACGCTGTAACGGGCGTAGCACGCCTTAATTCAGCCAGATCTGAAGTTCTCGCCATGTACAGGCGCGGCACAAAGCCGTGTGGTATAGCAAGCAATAGGCCCAGCATCTCGCGATGTGGGTTCCTGTGAGAGGGACGCTGTGTGAAATTCCAGTGCTTTGCTTGCATTTGCCCCGGTTTTGAGTCGAGCTTGGGGCGGGTGCAAGCCATCACGAAAGTGATTCGGCTCCTCAAAGGAGGACACTGTGGATCGGTGTTGAAGCCCGCCTGAGACTCGATAATGCTGTTCTCTTCTCTTATATTATCGCTATCAAGAGCGGCCTTATGAGACGGCCGCCAGCGGTCTTGACCAGGAAAGACCATGTATTGCACCATCGGCGGGATGGGTTTAGCCTTAAAAACGAATAAAAATATTATAATTTTATATATAATTTGAATTGCCACCTAGCAGCCCTGCGTATCAATACATTGGAACAATATCGATAGCTTCCGCCTAAATGGGTGGATTAGACAATTTTGTGCAAGTCGTGATAATCTAGGTCCAAAATACACATTTATACACTAAAAAAGGTCCAACATCACAGTAATTGCAACCAGCCCCAGAGCAGGTTAAGGGGGTTATAGCAAGGGGGCGGTAGATCAAATCCTGCTCCTTCATCACCAGTTGTTAGTCTCTTAGTGACTCTACTTAATTAATATTCTTCCTTCTTTCGCGTAATTATCATCGCTCTCCTGCGTATTTGGCGCGGAAATTTTCAGAAATGACCACCGCGGGTAGTTCAAAATATGCCGCGCTAGATCCCGGTTCGATCTGGTCAGGGCTCCGAAATTGCCGCTATCTACCTCTGTCCTGCTTCACAGATCTACCTAGTGCTCTGTAACAAAAGTTTTAAATTTTATATCATACACTATAGTATGTCCTGGGAAGGAAGAAAATACACGTAATCAACTTGAAAGAAGAGGAGCGAAAAGAGCTGAAACGATATCTCAGTAAAGGCAAGTCTCCTGCAAGAAGCCTTACTCGGGAAAGGATACTTCTCTTGGCCGATGAAGGGCGCGAGGACCAAGAAATTGCTGAGATCCTAAAGGTGAGCAAATCAACAGTGAGTCGCATAAGAAAGAGGTATTGCGTTAGTGGTTTGGATCCTTCGCTGCATGAAAGAGGCCGCAGTGGTGCTCCTCCCAAGTTAGATGGTAGAATTGAGGCACAATTAACACTTCTGGGCTGTTCTGAGCCGCCAGATGGTAGATCAAAGTGGACAGTAGGTGAAAGATAAAAATGGCGGATTGTGTAGTTCAGAAAGTTTTTCTAAGTGCCTAAAACCGGCGGCTTATGCTGAGTATGAAGTTGAACAAGGGGCGAATTCACAGGCTAGTAAGCCAAAAGAGGAAGGGCGTGCCCCTGAGAAGACGATTACCGATATGGATGGCCGGACGGTTAGTATATCCGAGCCTTTGAAGAGAGTGGTGACTGCTGGATATGGCATGGCCCCTTGCGTGATGGCAGCATTTGGCGTCGGAGATCTTATTGTAGGAACGGGAGGCTCCCTTTCCTCTACAGCTGGTAAGGAGTACACGCCTACATTTGTACTACCAGTCATTAAGGCATTACCTGATCTCGGTCGAGGCGCAGATCTGAATATAGAAGCTGCTGTGGCCCTCAATCCCGACATTATTATCTTGGAGAAGGATTGTGCCGGGCAGGGTAGTGCATCTGCAGCATACGTGAAGCTCATAGAGAGGTTCTCGCTCTTCAACAATAGCATTCCCTTTGTGGTTCTAAATAATCCTGCCTGTTTTGAGAAGCCGTCTCCAGACACAGTTTATAAAGAGATAACGATTATGGGAGAGCTCTTCGATAAACAGGTGCGGGCTCGGGAGATCATAGATCTGCTCAAAGAGGAGGTGGCTCTGGTCGCTGACAGGACGAAGGATATAGAACCAGACAATAGGCCTTCGGTGCTCTTTATGGGATTGCTCGCTGGGACCGACTATGGCAAGGGCAAGCTGGCAGTATCCGTGCCTGATTATGATTGTGGTACAATCTTCCCGGAGATTACTAACATCAAGAACATCAATACAGGAAAAACAAGGGAACTCATGTCTTCTGAGCAGCTCCTCACGCTAGATCCAGATGTGATAATTCTGCTGTGCTACCCTGGAGGCTATGAGGTAGATATTTTGTATAACTCTGAAGACTACGATGCCCTACAGAAGATGCGTGCCGTAGTGGAGAAGAACGTCTTCACTACGGGCCGGTTTGAGGCCTCCCGACATATGGCTGGCCTCGAATTTCCCATAGAGATGCTAATCGAAGCCAAAGCTGTTTATCCAGAAAGATTCCAGGATATCAAAGTTGGCGAGCAGCTCACCAAGCATTACAAGGCGCTCTACAGCCTCAACGACACTCAGGTGAAGATGCTGAAGGAAGCTATGGCTCTCGACTGGATGGACAAGGACGGATTCTGAATTATCAACTCAGGGTATGCCTGCATGGGTGAAGCCTCCTGAACGTGTGTTGAATTCCTCAGCGTGTTGCAGGGAATTCACCTCCTCGTTTTTTTTTGCGCTTAAAATAGCCTAGGTAAATACAATTTAATCTCACTTTAATCAAAAGAGTTATAACTTAGTATGTAATATCTAAAACTCATCCCAACCAATCTCAAGCCTTTAAGGTGGTATATACCGTGAAGTCAATTCTTTCCTTCCTGGTGGTGGCCTCGATTCTTTGCGTGGTATTGATGCCAGCGATGTGCGCTGAGAAGACTATAACCGATATGGATGGCCGGACGGTTAGTATATCCGAGCCTTTGAAGAGAGTGGTGACTGCTGGATATGGCATGGCCCCTTGCGTGATGGCAGCATTTGGCGTCGGAGATCTTATTGTAGGAACGGGAGGCTCCCTTTCCTCTACAGCTGGTAAGGAGTACACGCCTACATTTGTACTACCAGTCATTAAGGCATTACCTGATCTCGGTCGAGGCGCAGATCTGAATATAGAAGCTGCTGTGGCCCTCAATCCCGACATTATTATCTTGGAGAAGGATTGTGCCGGGCAGGGTAGTGCATCTGCAGCATACGTGAAGCTCATAGAGAGGTTCTCGCTCTTCAACAATAGCATTCCCTTTGTGGTTCTAAATAATCCTGCCTGTTTTGAGAAGCCGTCTCCAGACACAGTTTATAAAGAGATAACGATTATGGGAGAGCTCTTCGATAAACAGGTGCGGGCTCGGGAGATCATAGATCTGCTCAAAGAGGAGGTGGCTCTGGTCGCTGACAGGACGAAGGATATAGAACCAGACAATAGGCCTTCGGTGCTCTTTATGGGATTGCTCGCTGGGACCGACTATGGCAAGGGCAAGCTGGCAGTATCCGTGCCTGATTATGATTGTGGTACAATCTTCCCGGAGATTACTAACATCAAGAACATCAATACAGGAAAAACAAGGGAACTCATGTCTTCTGAGCAGCTCCTCACGCTAGATCCAGATGTGATAATTCTGCTGTGCTACCCTGGAGGCTATGAGGTAGATATTTTGTATAACTCTGAAGACTACGATGCCCTACAGAAGATGCGTGCCGTAGTGGAGAAGAACGTCTTCACTACGGGCCGGTTTGAGGCCTCCCGACATATGGCTGGCCTCGAATTTCCCATAGAGATGCTAATCGAAGCCAAAGCTGTTTATCCAGAAAGATTCCAGGATATCAAAGTTGGCGAGCAGCTCACCAAGCATTACAAGGCGCTCTACAGCCTCAACGACACTCAGGTGAAGATGCTGAAGGAAGCTATGGCTCTCGACTGGATGGACAAGGACGGATTCTGAATTATCAACTCAGGGTATGCCTGCATGGGTGAAGCCTCCTGAACGTGTGTTGAATTCCTCAGCGTGTTGCAGGGAATTCACCTCCTCGTTTTTTTTTGCGCTTAAAATAGCCTAGGTAAATACAATTTAATCTCACTTTAATCAAAAGAGTTATAACTTAGTATGTAATATCTAAAACTCATCCCAACCAATCTCAAGCCTTTAAGGTGGTATATACCGTGAAGTCAATTCTTTCCTTCCTGGTGGTGGCCTCGATTCTTTGCGTGGTATTGATGCCAGCGATGTGCGCTGAGAAGACTATAACCGATATGGATGGCCGGACGGTTACCATATCCGAGCTACCGGAGAAAGTGGTTACAGCTGGGTACAGCATAGCTCCATGCGTGTTGGCGGCTTTTGGAATAGGAGATAAGATCGTTGGGGCGGGCGGTGCGGTCCATCCTGGCGGCAATTTTACAACAGTGCCAGCCTACCTCATTCCAGCCCTGCAAAACATGTCTGATTTGGGCAGAGGCCCTTCATTGAATGCAGAAGCTGCCATCGCCCTTGATCCAGATATACTCATCCTAGAGGTCGACTGTGCCGGTCAAGGAGATTCCACCCTGAAGTATGGTCAGCTTATAGAAAAATTGGATCTTTTCAGAGAGGACGTTCCATTTGTGGTGATCAAAAATGGGGCCTGCTCAAGTCCACCCTCACCAGATAATATCTACCAGGAGATCGAGATCCTTGGAGAAATTTTCGACCAGCAAGCCAAGGCAGAGCAGATGATTAACTTCCTCAAGGAAGAGGTTGATCTAGTAGAGCAGAGAACTAAGGGAATAAATGAGGATGAAAAGCCTTCGGTTCTATTTGCAACCCTCGTTGCCTGGTCAACCACTTCAAAGGGAGCTTTGATTGGATCCGAACCAGATTACGATTGTGCAACGCTCTATCCAGAGATTACAAACATTCGGAATGCCAATACTGGCCAGAATAGGTTGCAGTTATCTGCAGAGCAACTCTTGGCTTTGGATCCAGATGTAATAGTACTTCAGCACACGGGAAAACAATGGATGCCTGAAGATCTCTATGAAAGAGAAGTATACAAAGCCATTCAGGGATTGAAGGCTGTAAAGAACAAACGCATATACTCAACAGGCCATTTGGTGCTTTTTAGATTTAATGCAGGCTTAGAATTTCCCATCGAGATGCTAATAGAGGCCAAGGCCGCATATCCAGACCGATTCGAGGACATCAACGTTGGTGATCAACTCACAAAGCACTACAAAGCGATCTACGGCCTGAGCGACGAGCAAGCCGAAGAGCTCAAAGAATTAATGGCTTTGGACTGGATGGACAAGGACGGATTCTGAATTATCAACTCAGGATATGCCTGCATGGGTGAAGCCTCCTGAGAGTGTGTTCAAATCCTCTGCGTGTTGCAGGGAATTCACCTCCTCGTCTTTTTTTCCGCGCTTAAAATAGCGTGGGTAATTGCGATTTAATCTTACTTGAATCAAAAGAGTTATAACTTAGTATGTTATATCTAAAACTCATCCCAACAATCTCAAGCCTTGAAGGTGGTATATACTGTGAATAAGTCAATTCTTGCTTTCCTGGTGCTGGCCTCGCTTCTTTGCGTGGGATTGATGCCAGCGATGTGCGCTGAGAAGACTATAACCGATATGGATGGCCGGACGGTTACCATATCAAAGCCGCTGGAACGGGTCGTTACTGCGGGCCAAAGCATGGCCCCCTGTGTAATGGTGGCCTTAGGCGTAGGTGATAAGATCGTGGGCACGGGAGGCGCACTCTCAGCTTCCACCAATGAGACCACACCTTCCGTTATCCTCCCTGCCATCAGATCATTGCCTGATTTGGGAAGGGGTTACAGATTCAATCTAGAGGCAGCTGTGGCCCTCGATCCAGATGTTATCATAATGGAGAAGGACTGTGCAGGCCATGGGGATAGCTCGGCGGAATATTCAAAGCTCCTCGAAAAGTTCTCCCTTTTCAACAAGAGTGTTCCTTTTCTGGTAATCAATAACGCCGCATGCTTCGACAAGCCTTCTCCAGATTCAATTTATGCTGAGATAGAGATCCTTGGGGAGATCTTCGACAGACAGGATCGAGCTGAGGAGATCATTGAGCTGCTCAAAGATGAGGTATCTATGGTTTCTGGGAGGACAAATGACATAAGATCAGAATATAGGCAGTCGGTTCTCTTCTTAGGCATGGTGGCTGGGACGGACTATGGCAAAGGCAAGCTGGCGATAATTCTTCCCGATTACGATTGCGGCACGATCTTTCCGGAGATCACCAACATCAAGAACGCTCATACAGGGACGAAAAGAGAGCTAGTGTCCTCAGAGCAGCTCCTCACATTGGACCCGGATGTAATTATTTTAGTGCGCAGCCCGGGCGGTTATAAAGTGGAGAAGCTTTACAATTCTGAGGAATACAAGGCCTTGTATGCGATGCGTGCGGTCAAGGCTAAAAAAGTATACACAACTGGACAGTTAGAACTTTCCAGAAATATGGCTGGCCTCGAATTCCCCATAGAGATGCTCATCGAGGCTAAGGCCGTCTATCCAGATAGATTCCAAGATGTCAATATCGGCGAGCAGCTCACCAAGCACTATAAAGCGATCTATGGCTTAAACGACGAGCAGATCAAAGAGCTCAAGGAGGTCATGGGTTTGGACTGGATGGACAAGGACGGGTTCTAATCTTTTAGGTTCATCCATAAAGCCGATCATGCCTCTTTCCATCTATGCAAAAACGGAGTCAAAATGGCCGGATACCTGAGAGACGCCTCTCTGCTTGATGATCTTGCATGCGAGGAGGGCGACGAGTTCTCAATCCACAGCAAGCTAATAATCCTTCTCGCTCTCTTCGCCCTACTGCTTCTCACCTCATCGGCTGCCGTGGTCTTGGGAGCCTACAAGATCTCGATAGCCGATGTCTACGCTATCATCCTGTCCCATCTCCTGCATTTATCAGAGGTTCAGGAGATGGACAGCCTGAAGGAAATCATCGTCTGGGACCTGCGCCTACCAAGGGTTTTGCTTGCCATAACCGTAGGCATCGCCCTTTCCGCAGCAGGAGCCGCATTTCAGGGGTGCTTTAGAAATCCGCTGGTGGAGCCATACATCCTTGGTATATCCTCAGGTGCCGCCTTCGGAGCGGCAATGGGTATAGTCTTTCACCAATTCTTCTTCTCCGTCCAGGTTTCGGCATTCCTCTTCGGCTCTCTGGCGGTGGCTTTGGCCTACGGAATAGCACGAGTAAACAAGGAGACGCCCACCGTCACCCTCATCCTGGCCGGGGTGATATTAGGCTCCCTCTTCTCCGCTGCAGTCTCAGTCCTCAAGTATATCTCCAACGACAGCGCCCTGCGGGAGATCGTCTTTTGGCTCATGGGCGGTTTTTACTTTGCCAGTTGGAGAGATGTTGCCCTGGTCACTCCGGTAGTGATGCTATCATTTCTGGCCATCTGGTCACTTGGCTGGAAGCTGAACATCCTCTCCATGGGAGACGACGAGGCCAGAGGCCTCGGAGTAAACCCTGAGAAGTACAAGCTGATACTTATCGCTCTGGCCACCCTTATGACATCTATCGCCGTATCGACTGCAGGAATCATTGCCTGGGTGGGCCTGATGATGCCCCACGCTACAAGGATGATCCTGGGGCCTGATCATCGCTTCGTCATCCCCGCCTCTGCCTTGCTTGGCGGCTCATATCTCCTGATATGCGATACAATGGCCCGTACCCTTACCAGCTCCGAGATCCCAGTGGGGATAATCACCTCCCTGCTCGGAGCGCCTTATCTGATCTACCTTCTCAGAACCCGTGGTAAGGCGATTTTGGAGTGATTCGTATGCTACATGTCAAAGATCTTCAATTCCAGTACGGCATGCGTCCGGTACTGAAGGATATCTCCTTCCATGTGAGCGAAGGTCAGCTCTGTGGCCTATTTGGCCCAAATGGCTGCGGAAAGACGACTTTATTCAAGTGCTGTCTTAAATTTCTTAAGAGTCAGGGCGGTCAGATCAAGGTCGACGGCCAGGACATTAGGGACCTCAAAATTGAGGAGATGGCAAAACTTGTTGCTTATGTTCCACAGGAGCATAAACCTCCTTTTCCCTATTTGGTGAAGGATGTGGTGCTGATGGGGCGGACGCCCAGGCTGAGAAGCTTCTTTGGGACGAGTCGAGAGGATCGGCAAAAGGCTCTCGGAGCCCTGAAGCTACTTGGACTGCATGATCTCGCGGGAAGACCTTACAATCAACTTTCTGGCGGCCAGCGCCAGCTAGTTCTCGTCGCCAGGGCCATAGCCCAGGAAACCCCTCTGATCTTCTTAGATGAGCCGACGTCAGCTCTGGATTTCAGCAATCAGATCAGGATATGGAGGATAATGCGCCAGGTTGCTGAGAACGGGGTGACAATCTTGGCCTGCAGTCACGATCCAAATCACGTCTCCTGGTACTGTGATCGTGTGGTGGTTATGGATCATAATCACATCCTGCGGGAAGGATCGCCTCAAGATGTCATCATTGAACCGGTTCTGGATGAGATCTACAGAAACGTCTGTGCGGTCAGAAGCCTGGACGAGGCCAGGATGGTACTGCCAAAGGAGGTAGTAGCCTGTCGGGGTGGATCAAATGATCGAAGAAGATCAAATCGTCCTGCAGATCCGGCTGCTTCTCAGAGGTGTTCAGCATGAGTTACGTGTCGCATTTTATTTTTATCTGCCTTTGTATATCGTTGGCGCTCCAACAAAACGGCTCAGTTGCAGCTCAACCGGCTCTTCTCGAAAACAATTCTTCAGAAGATGTCCCTCTCATTCCGCGGGATATTCTATTTGGCGAAATAGATGCGTTTAGCGTCATGCTGAGCCCAGATGGCTCCAGGATAAGCTATCTGGCTCCTGCAAATGGTGCAACTAACATTTGGGTGGGGCCAATAGAAGATCTTTCCTTAGCCCGACCTGTAACAAACGAGAGCAATCTGGATATATTCCAGTACCATTGGGCTTACACAAACCAGCATCTCCTTTACCTCCAAGATGCGAATGGGGATACGAATTGGCAGATATTCTCCGTCAACCTGAGCAGCGGCAAGATAAAGAATCTAACGGAATCACAGTCAGGTCAAGCCATCGTCCAAGCTTTGAGTTTCAAATACCCACAGGAGATAATAGTCGGTATGAACGATAGAAATCCCGGGTTTCACGATCTATATCGATTGAATATCGAGACCGGCGACAGAATACTTCTTATGCAAAACGACCAATTTCACAAATTCTATATAGATGATGACTATATTATTAGGTTTGCCTCAGAGTTGAATTCCGATGCCGGAGAAGAGGTCTTCGAGCGGACCAAGACTGGTGACTGGAGATCCTTTGCTAAGATCGGATGGGAAGATGAGCTCACAGTCGATGTCCTCGGCTTTGATAGAAGTGGAAGTTCCGTTTATATGAAGGACAGCCGGGATCGCAATACGGCTGCAATCTACTCATATGATACCAAGACACGCGAACGAAAGCTGGTCTTGGAAGACCCCAGAGCAGACTTGGGCGGCAGAGGTTTTTTCAGGCCACTCATTCACCCTACCAATAAAACTATACAGGCAGTGGCTGTTGATTATGATAGAATCAACTGGAGTGTTCTCGATCCAAGCATAAAGGAAGATATGAAATATCTGCAAACGGTCAGCTCCGGCGACTTTTTCGTCGAGAGCCGATCGCTCGACGATAATGCCTGGACGGTTGCCTACATGAGAGACGATGGTCCTTTGACCTACTATTACTACGACAGAAAGACAAGAACGGCAAAATACCTACTATCCCTTCGGGAGAGTCTCGAGTCCTTCCCGTTGGCCAAGATGATTCCGGTCATAATCAAATCGAGGGACGGGCTTGATCTGGTAAGCTATTATTCGCTTCCGGTTAGTAGCGACTCTGATGGGGACAATGTACCGGATCGGCCCTTGCCAATGGTGGTCTTTGTCCATGGGGGGCCCGAGGGGAGAGACTTTTGGGGATACAATCCAATCCATCAGCTATTGGCTAATCGTGGCTATGCGGTTCTCAGCATAAACTTCCGGGGCTCAACCGGATTTGGCAAGAACTTCACCAACGCTGCCAAACTCGAATACGGAAGAAAGATGCAATACGATCTGCTAGATGGAGTGGATTGGGCGGTGAGGAATAAGATAGCCGATCCAGATCGTATCGGAATTATGGGAGGAAGCTACGGTGGATATGCTGCTTTGGCCGGGCTGGCATTTTCGCCGGATGTCTTTGCCTGTGGTGTGGATATGTCCGGCTGGTCCAATCTTACGTATAGTGTTGAGACCACTCTGCCTTATAGCCAGTGGGATCGTATGCGCCTGGAAAATTTTGTAGGGGATTTAAGAACCGAAGGGGGGAGGAAGATGCTTGCTGAGAGGTCTCCTATCAATTATGCGGATTGCATAAAGCGGCCATTGCTTATCTCACATGGAGCCAACGAT
>Ga0208940_1000479_pt1 | contig 50608 bp, 37 predicted proteins | sample AD_JPNNA6_MetaG_FD_184445 | JGI IMG/M metagenome (GOLD analysis project Ga0208940, IMG submission 184445) | Active sludge microbial communities of municipal wastewater-treating anaerobic digesters from Japan - AD_JPNNA6_MetaG (SPAdes) (version 2) | ecosystem: Engineered > Bioreactor > Anaerobic... | reverse complement strand
TCAGAACATTTTCCTATTTGAATAATCAAACCCAGCCATGATGAAAAAGTCGGGGTGACTGGACTCGAACCAGCGACCCCTACGTCCCGAACGTAGTGCGCTAGCCAACTGCGCTACACCCCGATATATTTACCAACGTAACTTTTCCTTCATTCTGCCAACGGTCGGCAGACAAAGGTAATATTTTTTCGAAACTTTCAGACCTTCGTATTACTGATATAAAAATACAACCTTATCCATTTTATTCTTATTTTTGATGACTTATCATCTGAATATTATGACTTCCGATTACCGTATAGTGCCTGTTTACAATGCAAAAGGAATTATTCTAATAATTATTCTTGCAATAATTGACATGTATCCAAGCGCTCTTTCTGCATGGGTATATTGCCAGCCACTTTCAGTATCAATAAGTGTAATTTTAACACTTTCTCTCATCGCTTTCTTCTATCTCTCCGGTATAACCATTCCGTTTGAGTTATCTGAAAAAATTAATATGGGCCGCTCGAAATATGAAATAATAAAATATATTTTTGCACAAACTCTTATTTATGTGGTAGTTGGCATGTGTATTGCCAACATCGCAAGAGTAAACAAAGACCTTACGGGGTTCAACTCTTCTGTCTGGGCTATATTGTTGGTTATATCTATTTTCCTTATCTGGAACCATTATCCCGATAAAGAAAACAACTTTTTCACTGTGAGCGGCCTGAGGTTTTTTGGACTCCTTATTCTTGTTTTTCTGGTCTTTAAATTCAAATCGGGTAACTACGAAAACAATGGTTCACTTATTGCAGGCTATTGGGAACTTCCCGGACTCTACGGGTGGGGTTTCCTCATCGCATCACTTGCATGGCTTTTACTACGTAACTCTATAACAGGAACATCTATAATATGGTTCTTCTTTATTGCTCTGAATATTATATGCGCACTTGGAATGACCAGTTCCCTCGACCCGACAAGAAAATATCTGGGAATTCTTATAGATGGTTTCATTCCTTCGGCATTCATTGCCGGAGTTATAACTGGAATATTTATCAGAAGAAGCCCTGTTTCTTTCTGGACTAAAATGTCACTAATTATTGCAGCCGCTGGTATAGTTTTAACTGCCACTGGAATTATAATTGGCAAATTCTTCCCTCTCACAGTCACTTTTAATAATAATCCGGCATGGGCTCTCGCAGGAACCGGGATTGCATCACTTTTTTTTATTCTGTTTTTCTATCTGCATGAAGTCAGAAAAATTTCATTTCCTGCCCGCTTGTTCGAATCAGCAGGAACAAATTTCTTTACAGCCTATATAATCATTTTTCTTGTTTATAGTATTATAAACCTGTCAGGCATTGATATCCTGATATATAAAAACTCGTCTCTTGCACTTGTAAAAACCGGTGGGTCGATCATTTTTTCACTGCTTATTACCATACTTGTCACTGCAATGGCAAGAGCTGGTATCAGACTAAAATTATAAAATCAAGGTTTTGATTTTCATCTGTTATTTTTCAGTGCTCATTGAATAAGGGAATGAATCTTCTTTCGTGCCTCTTTCATAATTGGGTTCCGGCGACATATTGAATTGTAGATTCCCTCCTCTCTGAAGCTCACGGTGAGTTATAAAATTACGATCTAATTTTCTTCCGTTAAGTTTGATACTTTCGACATAGACATTCTTTCTGCTGTTCCCCTGAGCATCAATTACAAATTTCTTTCCATCTTCGAAGGTCAGAGTCACTCTGTCGAATAAAGGTGAACCGAAAACGTACTGGTCGGTCCCGGGCGTAACAGGGTAAAAACCAAGAGCAGAGAAGACATACCACGCAGAGGTCTGACCATTATCCTCATCTCCGCAATAACCGTCGGGAGTATAATTATATAGCTTGTCGAGAACCCGCCTTACATGGAACTGGGTTTTCCATGGTTCACCTGCGTAATTATAAAGATATATCATGTGTTGAATGGGCTGATTACCATGTGCATAATTGCCCATATTCATTATTTGCATCTCACGGATCTCATGAATGACTATGCCATAATATGAATAGTCAAATATTGGCGGGACTTCAAAAACCGAATCGAGCTTTGCAACAAATTGTTCTCGTCCACCCATCAGGTTGATCAGCCCGGCAATATCCTGGAAAACGCTCCATGTATAATGCCAGCTATTCCCTTCTGTGAAGGCATCTCCCCATTTATACGGGCTGAACGGCGTCTGAAATGATCCATCAAGATTACGCCCTCTCATAAGTTTTCTTTCCGGGTCAAAAACGTTTTTGTAGTTCATAGCCCTTTTTGCAAAAAGATCTATCTCTTCCTGAGGCCTGTTGAGTTCTCTGGCAAGCTTCCATATACAAAAATCAGCATAGGCATATTCGAGAGTTCGTGCAGCGCTTTCTCGTATGCCTACATCATACGGTACATAACCGAGATTATTATAGTAATCTGCACCGAGTCTTCCAACGGAAGAAACAGGCCCAACTCCATTTGTATTTTTAATTATTGCCTCATACAAAACATTTATGTCATATCCTCTTATCCCTTTCAGGTATGAGTCGGCAATCAGGGATGCAGAGTTCGACCCTATCATACAATCGCGATGACCAGGGCTGGCCCACTCGGGTAGCCATCCGCTTTCTTTATATGTATTTGCCAGTCCTTCCATAATCCTGCTGTTCAAACTGGGATACATTAATGTTGTGAATGGGAAAAGAGCTCTGAAAGTGTCCCAGAAGCCATTATCGGTGAACATATATCCCGAAAGCACCTGACCGTTATAAGGGCTATAATGAACTATATCGTTGTTTTCGTCAAACTCATAAAAACTCCTGGGGAACAAGATCATTCTGTAAAGGCATGAATAGAAAGTCCTCTGCTGATCGTAAGTACCGCCTTCAATCCTGATCTTATTAAGTTCCCTGTCCCATTTTTCTTTTCCCTCATTCATCACAATTTCGAAATCCGTTCCTCCGGTTTCACGTTTGAGATTGAGTTCGGCCTGCTCTGGACTAATAAATGAGGAAGCGACTTTTACATTTATTACTTCTCCCTCAACAGTTTTAAATCCCAATACTGCGCCGGTATGTTCTCCTTCATTTTCCAGTTTACTGATGTCCAGCTTTCCGTCTTTCCAGGTATATGCCGTGTTGAAATCCTTATCGAAAATGGCAACAAAATAGTTATGGAAGTTTTCGGGAACCCCACCGTGATTATTCCTGCAATAGCCGGTCACTTTCCGTTCGGATGGGATGATCTTTACCATTGACCCCATATTAAAAGCATCGATCAGAATAAATGAAGAATCATTTTGAGGGAATGTAAAACGGAAAATAGCTGCCCTTTCTGTAGGCGTCACTTCCGCAGTAACATCGTGATCGGCAAGATAGACACTGTAATAATAAGGCTTAACTATTTCTGACTTGTGAGAAAACCATGATGCTCTATCATCTTCCTTTATCTGAAGTTTGCCGGTAACAGACATAAGCGAAAAAGCCGCATAGTCGTTTATCCAGGGACTCGGCTGGTGAGTTTGTTTTATCCCCATAATTTTAACGTCATCATAGGTATAGCACCACCCATTACCCATCTGACGTGTCTGGGGTGTCCAGAAATTCATTCCCCAGGGAAGAGCGATGGCAGGATAAGTATTTCCATTAGACAACCTGAATTCCGAATCTGTACCCATCAGCGGACTTACAAGTTCAACAGGATCGAATTCACTCTTAGTTTGAGTTTGAATTTCAGAACATCCTCCCGTTAACAGCAAAATTGCAAAAGAAAAAAGGAACAGATTTACTTTAATTGTTTTTACGGATAGAATATTAGCCATAATTACTATTTTATAGAATTTTAAGTTTTATTATTTGTCCGAAAACTTTCTCAGGCGTCAGTTGCGTCATGCATGCAAAATCGCCCCTTTTGCATTTTCCTTTTCCGTACACAGAGCATGGCCGACAATTAAGTACTTCGAAAGGTATTTTAATAGAATACTCTTCCGGCTGACCCCAGGCTCCGAAGCCTGCAAGCGGGTCGGTTCCACCCCATATAGAGATAACACTTGTACCTGCCAGTGATGCCATGTGCATGTTTGATGAATCCATTGCAATCATAAAGCTGAGTCTCTCCATTATAGCTATCTGGTCGGAAAGAGTCATTCTTCCACATAAATTTGTAGCTGATCCGACTGCCTTTTCAATCTCCTCAACTTTCCGATACTCGTCTGCTCCACCGAAAAGCCAAAACCATACCTTTTTACGTGCCGAAATCATCTTAAGAAGTGCAATCATATTTTCAACAGGCCACTGTTTAAGTTCATGTTTTGCAAATGGCGCAACTCCTATATGTAATGCTGATTTATCATCAAACTTATCGCCAAATAGAATAGAAACCTTTTTTTCAGATACCCGAGCTGGAAAAAGAATTTTCCCTACAACAGGTTTTATATTGAATCCGGCAGCGGCAAAAACATCACAATACCTTTCTACAGAATGTTTCAACCGAACCTTTTTTCTTCCTGAGATTAATTCCCTTTTTTCACGTCTGCCCTTATCCAGAATAAAAACCGGAACCCCTGTAACCCTGAAAAAGAAATCTATAACTCTTGACCTTATAACATTATGCAAATCTATTATATAATCAAACCTGCCAGTTCTCCGAAGTTGAAAGTATAATTTTATTATTCCCGACAAGCCTTTATAGCCTGATTTCAAATCAGGTGCAAAAAGTTCTGTTTCAGGATCCGATATAAAAAAATCTCTGAAAACAGGCTTTGTAAATACCATAATTTTAACCTCAGGGTATTCCTTTCTAAAAGCATGAAGTACGGGCAATGTTAATACAACATCACCCATAGCTGAAAGTCGTATCACAAGTATCCGTATCAATATTTGTTGTATAATTTTTCCTCAAGCAGCCCAGAGGATGTTTTAAGGTTTATTTCTCGTTTTATCTCCGCCCTTCTGTCATTAGTGAAATATACCGAACGGGCTGTATTAACAAAATCTTCTCCGAAATCTTTTCTTCTCTCTAAATCACGGATATGATTTTCTATATCCCAGAGTTTTGAGTTAATATTATAGAGCTCGGTTACAAGCGGATCGTCCAGACTAAGTATTGATTTTGCAGCCTCAGCAACAACTTCATATTCTTTTCTTATGTTTACAAGCTTATTCTCATCATTAATCTTTTCAAGTTTAATCATTAAAATGGTCAGCCTGTCAATTATTTCACCGTTTGAAACTTCAACTTTCATGTTTAAATCATTTAATAAATATCTGTATATTAACAAAATATACTATTAATGGAAATGATGCCGATATTACAGATTTTCATCTATCCGTGGTCATCCGTTGCATCAGGGTCATCCGTGTGCTGTTTTTCTTCATTTTACATCACACTTTTTTATATTCAAATTTAATATTTTTCATTCATTAAAATTCTTTTCAATATGGATCGACATCTATTGCAGTCCGAAGCAATGAAGCGCCTTTCAAAGAGAGAATTGAATCAATAGCGTTCTCTATCAATTCTTTAGCTTGAGAAAGTGACTGCTTTTTTTCAATTTTTATAAGAATTACTTTCAAATGCCATTGCTGGATCCTTGAAATAACTGGAAATTCAGGTCCCAGTACATGCATTCCGAAATAATTGCGCAGCAAATCTCCAAGATTGTCTGAAAAATAGTTTAGAAGGTTTTTATCCTTATGCTTTAGAGTGATTTTAACAAGCCTCGAGAAAGGCGGATAATTGAATGCTTTTCTTTCTTCAATCTGTGATTCATAAAATGCTTTATAATCGTTTCTTATCACATATCGTAAAATCTTATGCGATGGATCGGCTGCCTGAATAATTAATTTGCTTTGTTTATGAATTCGGCAGGCTTTTTCACTTATCTGTACCATCATCTGAAAAGCCCTTTCATTCGCTCTAAAATCTGGATAATTAAGTAAACTATCAGCATTTAGAATTCCCACAACAGTCAAATTCTCAAAATCAAGCCATCTTGAAATCATCCGTGTACCAACAAGTATATCTATACGGCCTGCTTCGAAATCTTTTAATATCATGTTGATAGAATCGGTTCTGCGGGTTGTGTCTATGTCCATTCGTGCAACAACAGCCTGGGGGAAAATAATCTTTATCTCATCTTCAATTTTTTCAGTGCCAAAGCCTCTGGTTTCAATCGACGTTGAGCCACAAGACGGACATGTTGCGGGCACATTCGATATGTTTCCGCAGTAGTGGCAAATTATTTTATTTACTCCTTTATGATAAGTAAGGTTGACGGCGCACCTGTTGCACACCGGAATCCAGCCACATTCCCTGCACTCAAGATATGGTGCAAAACCCCTTCTATTTCGAAGTAACATTATCTGTTCTTTTCTTCCGAGTGCTTCTTTAATCGCATCAATCAACTGTGGAGAAAAATGTGAAATCATCAGTTTCTTGCGGTAAGCTTCACGTGTGTTGACAATAATAATCTCCGGCATTCTTTTAACGTCGAAATGTTGCGTAAGTTCAGTTAACTCGTATTTTCCTTTAAGAGCATTATAGTAACTTTCTATCGACGGTGTTGCCGAACCAAGTACTGTAACAGCGCCATAAAGCGAAGCAAGCATAACAGCACAATCTCTTGCATTATAGCGTGGAGCAGGATCATACTGTTTATAGGAAGCCTCATGTTCCTCATCCACTATAATTAGTCCGAGATTACGAAATGGCAGAAATATTGATGATCTCAATCCAAGTATAACCACTCCCCTCTTCTTCGTCTCCTCGCCTATAATTCTTTCCCATATTTTTATTTTTTCTTTCGGACTAATAAATGAATGATATACATCGGTAAATGACCCAAAATATTTTTTCACTCTTTCAATTATCCTGGAAGTAAGTGATATTTCAGGCAAAAGATAAAGAACTTGTTTTCCATTTTCCAGACAATCTTTAATAAGGTGCAGGTAAATTTGCGTCTTGCCGCTTGAAGTTATACCATGTAAAAGAACAACATTCTTTTTTGTAGCTATTTCCTTAATTTTCCTGTAAACAGCCGATTGTGCATCAGAAAGAGGTTCGGGGTCACACTCCGGTCTGGCATCTTTACACTCATCAGCTTCCATTTCAACCTGAAGTAATATACCTTTATTTATCAGTGAGGTGAGGGTCGAAGTAAATGCATCTGCCTCTTTAAGAAGGTTCTCCTTCTTAACCGGAATAATTTCGCCTGCATTGTTATAATCAATGATTTTTAAATATGTTTTAAAAAGCTCCTGTTGCCGACGTGCTTTCTTAAGAGATTCAATTATCTTCTCTACCTCCACGGAAGAGAATTGACGAGCAGCTATTATATATTTTTCTTTACTCTTTCCCGATTTAACTCTTACCGATTCAATGGCTGTTACCGCCTTATTTAAAATGAGCTTATTAACCAGCTTTATAATATTTTGGCCGTCAATATCAGCCGGCAGGTTCTTCAGCCTTACATGTTTCCTTTTTTCAATTATACATAACAGTTTTGCCGATGCATCGTCGAGCAATTTCAAGTCGGTAAAGGAAGGATCGGGCTCCAGAATAGTTTCGCTTTCAGGGCATAATCCTGCTGGCAGAGCAGCTTTCATAACTTCCCCGGGGCTACACATATAATACTCTGCAATCCATTCCCAGAATTTAAGCTGGACGCCGGTTAAAAGAGGAGTTGAATCGATTATATCTATTAATTCTTTTATACTTTCTAATAATGGTTTCGTGTCATATATTCTAAGAATAATGCCGGTATAAAGCTTCTTTCTCCCGAAAGGCACAATAGCTCTTGACCCCGGGCATGCTAATTCAACAAGATTTGCCGGAATAAGATAGGTAAAAGTCCGTTTTACAGCAAGCGGTAAAATAACATCGGCATAGAGCTTATTTTGCATAAACATATTTTATTATGCAAATTAGCAATATTATTCGTTAATATTCATTATATTGGTTATTGCATCTTGTTTAATAAATCATTTAAACCACATTGTATTAAAGGATAACTAAGTAGAAAAATTATTCAATTTTGATTACATTCTTTCAAATTTATTACTTGTGAGAAAAAAGAAAAATGAGGAACTCGGTAGGAAGAGCATAAGTGAGTATAAGAGTGCAAATAAGATACCTGTTATAGTAGTTCTTGATAATGTGAGGAGTCATAATAATGTCGGTTCTATTTTCAGGAGCTGTGATGCTTTTCTTGTGGAGGAAATAATCCTTTGTGGCATAACCGCCACGCCTCCTCACAGGAATATACAGAAGACGGCCCTTGGGGCAACCGAATCGGTAAACTGGAGATATTTTAATTATACCGTGGAAGCTGTGATTTCTTTAAAAAGGGACGGTTGGATAACGGTAGCTATAGAACAAGTAGAAGGTGCTATTGAATTACAGGATTTTATTGTAGAAAGGGACAAAAAATATGCACTCATTTTCGGCCATGAAGTTAATGGCGTTTCGCAAGAAGTAATTGATATTTGTGATGCATTCGTCGAGATACCACAGTTTGGAACAAAACACTCACTCAACATTGCAGTGAGCGCAGGTATAGTCTTATGGGAATTCAGCAGGAAGTTTATGTATGAAAAAAAATAAGCTGCCCCTCGTTAGTTCGAAGGGCAGCTTATTTGATTCCGATAACTTTTTTACTGTACTATTGATTTGAATGTATCGTCATTCCAGTATTTAGCAAGCTCAAGGTCTGTCTTTGCATATTCTTTCCATGATGCGTCGAAACCGATAGCTTCGCGAAGGCCGTTCATCGAATAGTTTCTGTCGTCGAGTCTGGCGCCCACTACAGCTTTAAGGTACGAAGGTTTACCGCATTTGCATAGTTCTTTAATGCCATCGAGTGTGATTTTTGCCCTTGCAACATCACCCTTCAGAACCTGGGCAAGAGCCAGATTAAAGGATGGTTCACCCGACAGATAGTTAACTGCAGCATCATATTGTCCTTTTGTGATAGCTATTGCGCCAAGCCCTAATCTGGATTCTGCACTTGCAGCACTCATCGAGTTATAAATTTCTTCTGCTTTTGCTATATCGCCTTTGAGTAGATAGGCAGCAGCCATATTATTCTTCACGACGTCGTTGTTATTATCTATAGCTCTTGCTTTTTCAAGAGCGGCGATAGCTTCATCTGCTTTGCCGAGATTTATATAACAGTAACCTACATTATTATGTGCTCTGATGCATGTCGGAAACTGTGCAGCGGCTGTCTGATAAACTGCAAGTTTCTGGTTCATATCGGTTACAAGAGCACCTGCATGAAGAATTTCTTCAAGTGACAGAGCTTTAGGATCGGACTTGTATTGAGCAAGTATTTCCTCATCGCTCCTGCCGATGAGATCAACATTAATCTTCATTTCCGACCTTCTAAGTCTGGGAAGAACATCGGTTTTCAGCACTTCGAAGGCTTCTGCCATATTTCTTATTTCTCTTTCACGAACTTCAGGATCAGAATACATTGAAAGAACACGAAGCATTAAGTCTTTATCCTTTATATTTGATTTTTCCAGCTCAGCCTTGAAACCTTCCCAGTCTTCGGCAGTCGTTCGCTCGTTAAAGAAATTGGATGCTTTTGCAGCTTCTATCTTCGCAAACTCGCTTCTGATAAATTTGTCGGCTGTGTTTCCTCTCTGACCCGATAGTTTTTCATTAAAATCATACTTTCCATCCGGTGAAGCATAAGAACTTACATCCGTATTCTTAAATTGTCTTTTAGGATCTTCATTCACCTTCTTAATATATTCTTTGAGAAGTTGAATATCCTCGGCCTTAAGTTCTGAACTGCGAAGGTCATACCGGTTTATAATATAGTGAATATCAGCCATCATGCTTTCAGGTATAACCCTCATATATTTATCCGGCATTAATACAGGTTTACCATGTAAATCAACAAGTGTAGAAGTAGCTATTACACCGTCGGCAATCTTTATAGGATCGAAGTTAAGGCTTGTGTTTCCCCTTGTAGCCTTCACTCTTACGAAAAGCTCCGATTTTTTCATCTCCTTTTTATAGGGTATTCTATCGCTATAAGAAAAACTGTCGCCATTATAAGAAATAACTTCATTATTTGCCTGAACACTTTCACCCTGTACTTTTACAGCTTTGAAGGCTGTTTCTCCACCGCTGTAAACAAGAACCGGCGTTATTTCCATAATGGTTTTCTTGTCGAAATATTTCGGTGGGAAAGTGCCTTTTATGGTAACATCCACCTGACCGGCATGAGCCTCCAGAACTTTAGGAGTAACTTCGTATTTAACCAGGCTTGCATTCTTTTTCATTTTGTTGAGCCCGCTGCAGCCTGTCATTAACAGGCCTGCAAGAAGAAGGATAAGTAAGTTACCGAATCTTTTCATAATCTTATAGTTTATGTTTAATAAAATAAATAACTTTTACAATTTATTAATAATTACCTCTTTCTGCAAATCTAATAAAAAAAGATAAATAACAAGTTAAATTAAATAAAATTCAACATAAAATTACCTTATTTATTCCAGTACTGTAATCCGAATTGAAAATGGCATTTATAACCTTCATGTAATCTTCTTCATTATCAACGAAATCTATTTGATTAACATCAATTACAAGATATTTGTTTTCAGGATTTCTGTTGAAAAATAAAAAATAATTTTCCTGAATTTTTTGCAGATATTCAAGTGTAATTGACTGTTCATAATTTCTTCCCCGTTTTTTGATATTCTGAAGAAGTCGTTCAGGTTCTATGTGCAGATAAATATAAATATCGGGTGTTGGAAAAATATCAAAAATTTTAAAAAAGAATTGGCTATAAAGTTTATACTCCTCATCTAAAAGAGTTGCATTTGAAAAAATAAGTGACTTTGTAAAATAATAGTCGGCAATTGTAAATGGATAATAAAGGTTTTCCACTGTTATTTCTTCCTTTAGCTGTTTATATCTGGAAGCCAGAAAAGAAAGTTCAAGAGGAAAAGAGTATTTTTCAGGGTTTTCATAGAATTTTGGTAGAAGAGGATTATTTTCAAAACTCTCGAGAATTAGTTTTGCCTTATATTGTTTAGCTATCTTTGTTGCAAGAGCGGTTTTACCTGCTCCTATATTTCCCTCAATGACAATATAACTATATTTTGGGATCATAATGTTCTTAATGTTTCTTTTTAAAGTTAAAGAAAGGGTCGAGCAAAAACAAAAAAGGGAAAATATTTTTCGATTATTGTTTTTTACCTGAGTTTTTGCTATGAGAATGTCTTTCATCATCGTATCCGGGTGGATGAGGAAGAAGGACTTTTCTCGAAAGCCTTAACTTACCTGACTTCTCGTCAATATCGATCAGTTTTACTTCAACTTCCTGTCCCTCTTTCAAAACGTCCTCAACTCTTTCGGTTTTTTTCCAGTCGATTTCTGAAATATGAAGGAGCCCGTCTCTGTTAGGAAGTATCTCGATGAATGCGCCATATTGCATTACTGATTTTACAACGCCTTTGTAAACCTGTCCGATTTCGGGGACAGCCACGATTCTTTTTATCTGTTCGAGAGCGTTGATGATTCCTTCTTTATTTTCTCCAAATACTTCAACTTCGCCGAATCCGTTCTTTTCCTCAACAATTATAGTAGTGTTCGTTTCTCTCTGTATTTCCTGTATTATTTTTCCACCCGGGCCGATTAGAGCTCCTATCATTTCTCTGGGAATAGTAATTTTTTCAATTCTCGGGGCATGAGGTTTAAGTTCGGGCCGAGGTTCCGAAATAGTTTTGTCCATAATATCAAGTATATGTAGTCTGCCTATTCGTGCCTGTTCAAGTGCTTTTGCCAGAATCTCGTATGAAAGCCCCTTAACTTTTATGTCCATCTGAGTGGCAGTAATCCCATCGCGTGTGCCGGCAATCTTAAAATCCATGTCGCCAAGATGATCTTCATCGCCGAGTATATCGGAAAGGATAACATATTTAGAATTGTCATTTTCGGTTATAAGTCCCATAGCAATACCTGAAACTGCCTTTCGGATTTTTATTCCTGCATCCATGAGAGCAAGAGAACCTGCGCATACGGTAGCCATTGAAGAAGATCCATTCGATTCGAGAATATCGGAAACAATTCTTATTGCATAAGGATTTTCATCTTCAGGCGGAATCATATTTTTTAGAGCCCGGTGAGCAAGGTTTCCATGTCCTATTTCTCTGCGGCTGATGCCCCGTGCCGGTTTTGCCTCTCCTGTAGAAAAGGGAGGAAAGTTATAATGAAGTGTAAATTTTTCCGTTCCCTGAATAAGAGCTTCGTCAATTATCTTTTCATCAAGCTTTGTTCCAAGTGTAACGGTAGTTAGAGATTGTGTTTCGCCTCTTGTAAATAGTGATGAACCGTGTGTTGCCGGAAGAGGGTCAACCTCGCAATAGATAGGCCTGATTTCATCAGGCTTGCGGCCGTCGAGTCTGATATTTTCATCGAGCACAAGTCTGCGGGAGCATTCCTTTTGTACTTCAGCGTAATATTTTCTTACAAGCGTTTCATTAACCTCATCTTCTTCAGTGTATTGTGCAAGAAACTCGGTCAACACCGACTCGAAAGCTTCTGTTCTTTTCCGTTTATCTGCAATAAGGCTTTTAGCGACCTGCTTACATTTTTCATAAGTTTCATCCCACACTTTTTTACGCAGTTCTTCATCATTTTCTTCCTGGCAATATTCTCTTTTTGGAGGGGCTCCGACTTCAGCAGCGAATTCCATCTGGGTTTTACAATGGATTTTTATTGCTTCATGAGCTACTTTGAGGGCTTCTATCATATCGGTTTCGGCAACTTCCTTCATTTCCCCTTCAACCATAAGTATATTGTCGTAAGTAGCGCCTACTATAAGATCCATATCTGCATCCTTAAGCTCTGTTGCGGTAGGGTTGATTACGAATTTGTTGTTTATTCTTGCAACTCTAACCTCTGAAATAGGGCCATTAAACGGTATGTCTGAAAGTGTAAGGGCGGCCGATGCTGCAAGGCCTGCAAGTGCGTCAGGAAGAATTTCTTTGTCGGCAGAGACAAGGTTGATTGTTACAAACGTCTCGGCATGAAAATCGTCCGGGAAGAGTGGCCTCAATGCCCTGTCAACGAGACGTGCAATAAGTACCTCATTATCTGAAGGTTTAGACTCTCTTTTAAGAAATCCGCCAGGTATTCGCCCCGATGAAGCGAATTTTTCCTTATATTCAACAGATAACGGCATAAAATCGTTATTTTCTTTTGCTTCTTTAGCTGCAACAACTGTAGCCAGAAGCATTGTTTTTCCCATTGTAATCAATACTGAGCCGTCTGCCTGCCTGGCATATTTACCGGTCTCCATTACAATTGTCCTTCCATCTCCAAGCTCAATGGTTTTCTGAAATATCTTAAACATGTTAAGTGATTTATTAAAACTACGAATTTACGAAATAATAGCTTCATTTAAGTAAAAAAGGCAACTTGAAATTGCCTTTTTACTATTTGCGTAATTTAAGTGCTTTAATTATTTCGCGATATCTTTCTATATCTTTTTCTCTAAGGTAATCAAGAAGTTTCCTGCGCTTACCGACAAGCTTAATAAGCGCCCGCTGAGTGCTGAAATCTTTCTTATTCTTCTTCAGGTGTTCAGTAAGGGAATTAATACGGTATGAGAAAAGAGCAATCTGCCCTTCGGTTGATCCGGTATCCATCTCCGACGTTCCAAACGACTTGAAGATTTCTTTCTTTTTTTCTGACGTTAAATACATGTTTTTTACTAAAATACTGTTAATCCAAATATATATTGTATCTCCAATTTTGGAACGCAAAAATAAAAATTTTTTATGTAAATTATTAAACAATTTTATTTTTTTTATAAAATATTATTAAATATTTCTTTATTGAAATCTTATATCAAAGATTAAATCTTTATTAAGTCTTCATTAAAAAGACGAAAAAAATATACTTGAGGTTGCGTGAATTAAAATATTTATTTTTCTGTTTATCAATAATTTTCAAATATTTATCAAAATATTTCTCAAATGATTATTTTACTTTATTTTATTTTATAAAAAGTAATTTTTTACATATATTATTAACTAAACTATACGTTATAATAAAATATTTTAAACATTATTGTTCAACAAAATTTGGGAACTTAAAAATTGTGATTACATATTTTAAAGTAAATCGGGATTTTTTAGCTCGATAATATCAATTCTTAAAGCATCTATTCCTTTTCAATAGTGTTAACCGTCTGCAGAAAGAATGTATTTATTGCAAATTTTCATGGTTCGAGGATTAACTCATCGTTATCTTTCAATTTTGAGCCTGTGGAAATAAGTTGTAATCCGATGCGGCATTCAAGGCATCGGCGTTTCCGACAGTATTCCTCTCTTAGATGGATAAGCCCCTGCGTGTCGGAAGCAGAAGAGGCGGTTACTCCGGCTTCGCTCCATTCTCTGATAATCCGGTTCTGTTCGGGTTCGATACTTTCGAGAAAATCGAGTGCCCTTTCGCATATTTCATTATTTCCTTTTGCCTTCCCATAAGCAAATAATATCGGAATAACAGCATTTATCATAAAAATATCGGTTGCATTTTCGCCTGTGTTTTTTATAGCTTTTTTGCTCTCCTTCCCGAATACATAATGATTATCCCAATATTTTGATGCAGAAACTGAAAACAGTTTTCTCAGGCTTTCCATATTTTCAGCCTCGATGACTCTCGAAAATAATCCGCCTGTTACAGTGAGCATTGCTGCAAGCTGTGAAATACGTACAGTGGGAAAATTAACTGGCCTCAATTTGCTGAACTTCCAAATCCATCCATGTACAGGTTTTATAGAATATTTGGCAGAAAATACTCTGAACTCTCTTGCAAGTTCCCTGAAATATTCATCATTAATAGCTTCTCGGAAAAGTTCTTCTTCGAGCATTCCAGCAGTACCGAACAATAAAGCCTCGACCTGCATACGGTTATCGAGGTGCTTCCTTATTATCTTGAACGGAAGGGCTGAAGCGAGCATTAAGAAGGGATCAGTGTTGACCCTGAATCCAAAATATCTTGAGATAAGCCTGTAGAAAGTCTCTTCCCAATCGTTCCCTGTCTCTTCGAAAATTTTTTTTATCATTCCGCATTTCCCTGCAAGACGCTCGATAAGAAGCGAATTTATCCAGTTGTTCAGGATAAACCCGTTAACCTTTCCTATTTCTTCCTGACATGCAATTGTATATGGATTATTTATCAAACTCATATATTTTTCATATACCCCTATATCGGGTTTGACTTCGACCGTTAATATTTTAGAGCCTGCGGCATTAAAGACATCCCTGTCTTTTTCTCCAACAGCATGAAGAATCAAATTATCGTAAGAATGATCAGTATTATGTCCGTGAGTCACAAAATGAGACGCTTTGGTATGAATCTCCACGTTTCCCGCCCATTCGGTGCCGTCATATTTTATTCTTGCATTGAAAAAATCAGGTCCGGAATCACGATTATAATCTCCCGGATGAACCACTACTATCGGATAGCCTTCAGGAGTTACAAGCGACTTTTTATCATAAAGACCATATTTCCATACAAAATGAAGAAATTCTTCTTTCATGAAAAGCACATTTTAATGCAGCGATATAATTATAAAGATACAAAATTATTTTTGATTTAGGATGAATTATTGATGATTTATTATGGATTATAGAGGGAAAAATTGAGAAAACTCTAGATTAATCTTTTCTGTATCAAGTGTTTTTCCATCTGCATCTGCATTTCATGGGCTTTAGCCCGTGCGGCTTTATCGAAATTTTCCGAATTATCAGCAAAAATTATTGCACGTGATGAGTTAACAAGCAGTCCGCATGTATTATTCATCCCATATTTCGACACCTCTTCGAGACTTCCACCCTGAGCTCCAACGCCTGGAATAAGCAGGAAAAATTCGGGCACGAGTTTTCTAACATTCTTCAGCATCTCAGGCTTTGTAGCGCCCACCACATACATTATATTATCGTTATTACCCCATTTCCGGGAAACAGATATTACTCTTTCAAAGAGCTTTATGCCGTCCTCATTATGATATTGAAAGTCATTTGCTCCTTTATTCGATGTAAGGGCAAGTATTACAGCCCATTTCCCGGGCACATTGAGAAAAGGAGTTATTGAATCCTCTCCCATATAAGGCGAAAGTGTTACAGCATCGAACGGCATATTTTCGAAAAAAGCTTTTGCATACATACGTGCCGTATTCCCTATATCGCAGCGTTTGGCATCGGCTATAACAAAAATATCAGGGTGATACTCCTTTACATATCTTACTGTTTTGTCGAGCGAAGTCCATCCTTCGGCACCCCTTGCCTCATAGAAAGCAAGGTTTGGTTTATATGCTACTGAATACTCAAAAGTTGCTTCTATAATTTTCCGGTTGAATTCAAAAACCGGGTCATTTGCGGATAAAAGCGAAGAAGGTATTTTTTCATATTCCGAATCGAGTCCCACACACAAATACGATTTCTTGTTCCTGATGTTTTTGAAAAGCTCTGAATGAGTCATGTAAATATTTGAATAAATTTTAGAGGTTGTTCGCCTTTAGCCGTTCGGCATTTTCTGCCATTTGAAGTTTATCAATCACTTCCTGAATATTTCCGTCGAGAACATTCTGCAGATTATAAACTGTATAATTGATACGGTGATCCGTCATTCTTCCTTGTGGAAAATTATATGTCCGAATCTTTGCCGAACGATCGCCGGTTGAAACCATCGTTTTCCTTTTTTTGGAAATGTTATCGAGATATTTTTGATATTCCAGGTTGTAAAGTCTTGTTTTCAGTTCTTTAAGTGCTTTCTCGTAATTTTTTATTTGTGATTTTTCATCCTGGCAGGTCACAACAATACCTGTAGGTATGTGGGTCAACCTTATAGCCGAATAAGTTGTATTCACTGACTGGCCACCTGGACCTGATGAACAGAAGATATCCTTTCTTATGTCCTCGTTTCGTATTTCCACATCCACGTCATCTGCTTCCGGAAGTACTACGACTGAAGCGGCGGAAGTATGAATTCGTCCCTGAGTTTCCGTCTGAGGAACTCGCTGAACCCTGTGAACTCCCGATTCATATTTCATAATACCGTAAACACCCTCTCCGGTTACCCTTATCACTATTTCCTTGTAGCCACCAGCGGTTCCTTCTGTAAAACTCGTAACTTCTGCTTTCCATCCTTTAATTTCGAAAAACTTGGAATACATCCTGAAAAGGTCACCTGCAAAGATACTGGCTTCATCGCCTCCTGTGCCGGCTCTTATTTCCACTATAGCATTCTTACTGTCTTCCGGATCGGCAGGTATTAAAAGTAGCTTTATCTGCTCTTCCATTTCCGGCAGACTGGCATTAAGTTCCTCCAACTCTTGCTTGGCTATTTCCCTCATCTCTTCGTCTTTTTCCGAAGCAAGCATTAATCTTGTATTTTCAATATTTGCAAGGATAAGTTTATACTTTTCATAAGCAGTAACAACTGGCTCAAGACTCTTATATTCTTTGTTTAGCTGGATATAGTTCTTCATATCCGAAAGAATCTCCTCGCGGGTTAACATATTACCTACTTCAATAAACCTTTGTCTCACACCTTCAAGCCTTTCAAGTATAATATTATTACCAGTCATCTGGAATAATTTTCAAGCTACAAATTTAAAAAAAAATAGAAAGGTACAAGAGCATAAGGGTATAAAGTATGGTATGGGCATAAGTGAATAGAGATACAGGAAGTATTGAAAATAAAGTGGAACGGAGGAGAAAGGGGGTATAGGGAAAAGATAAAAGACAGACAAAAGACATTAAGCTTTTAATACTCGAACACTCCGAAGTCAGATTTGACTGTCAGTTTCTTTCTGTCGGAAGACTCGACATGGCCAATAATACGAGTGTCGAGATTGAATTCTGATGCAATGTCAATAATTTCCACAGCATCTTTTTCGGCTACATAGATTTCAAACCTGTGTCCCATATTGAATACTTTATACATTTCTTCCCATGGTGTACCTGACATCTTATGAATTATTTCAAACACCGGCGGAAGAGGAAAAAGATTGTCTTTTATAATATGCAGTTTATCTATAAAATGGAGTATTTTAGTCTGGCCGCCGCCTGTACAGTGTATCATACCGTGAATCGAGCTTCTCTTCTGTTCGAGCACAGTTTTCATAACCGGTGCATAAGTACGTGAAGGAGATAAAATCAGTTTTCCAGCATCAATATCAATTCCTTCTATTTTATCTGTAAGCTCCAATTTTCCTGAATAAACCAGATAATTGGGCATCGATGGATCGTAACTTTCCGGATATTTTTCTGCAAGATAGTTTGCGAAAACGTCGTGGCGTGCCGAAGTGAGGCCATTGCTTCCGATTCCGCTGTTGTATTCATCCTCGTATATTGTTCGTCCGTAAGACGCCAGTCCGACAATAACATCGCCTGGCCGAATATTATTGTTGGTTATCACTTCGTTTCGTTTCATTCTGGCAGTTACTGTGGAATCAACAATAATCGTCCTTACAAGGTCACCTACATCGGCCGTTTCGCCGCCAGTCGAATAAATACCTATACCAAGTGTCCTCATTTTCTCGAGAAATTCTTCAGTTCCGTTTATAATTGCCGAAATTACCTCCCCCTGAATAACTGATTTGTTTCTTCCTATAGTTGATGAAATGAGGATATTATTATAAGCTCCCACGCAGAGAAGGTCGTCGAGGTTCATGACTATAGCATCCTGCGCTATGCCTTTCCATACCGTCATGTCTCCGGTTTCTTTCCAGTAAACATAAGCGAGCGACGACTTTGTTCCTGCGCCGTCCGAATGCATTATGTTGCAATAATCGAGATCGCCGCAGAGAAAGTCGGGAACTATTTTACAGAATGCACCCGGATACAATCCCTTATCGATGTTTCTGATAGCATTATGTACCTCCTTTTTCGAAGAGGAGACACCTCTTTTACTATAACGCGACTCATCAGCCATTTACTGAATTTTTCCAGGGTATAAAGGTAAGAAAATGAATAACGATTAAAAGTGTGGTTTTTTAGTTTGTATTATATAATATATTAAACAACGAAGGCGAAGCGATTACAGTTTTATAACTGATCAAGAGCAATTTTCGCATTAAGGTAATCCTGCGAAATTGACAATGCAGAAGTGAACTCTTCTTTTGCTTTCTTCCTGTCACCAAGTCCTGAATAACCAAGTCCTGCAATATAATGTGCCACTGCAGTAATTGGCCGTCCTTGTTGCCTTCTGTTAAGCTGGGAGGCTGCAGAATCAGTATTTTCTGGTTGTTTAAGGACTTCCGCGGCAGTTGAAATCAATTCATTAAATATTTCCTTGTTTCCATCTCTAAATCCAAGTTTTTCTCTTGCAAGAGCCTCGAAATATCTCTGTTCCAATTGTTCCAGACTGGCACTTGTTGCAATGTTTCTTCCACCAACATATCCAGCGCCTGTACCTCCGGGGCCCATGCCTCCGCCGGCAGCAACTCCGCCACCTGCAACACCTTCTCTTAAAGTTCTTTTTGTCGGGTTAATAACTTCGTTCCATGCATTTTTTGCATTTTCTTTTTCACCAAGTGCTTCGTATGCGCATCCTTTCCAGTACGATACCATATAATTCCGTGTGCTAAAACGCTGCTCTGCCCTGAGGTTTTCTGGTGGTTCGAAAACAGCTTCAAAACTCGAAATAGCATCCCTGTATTTTTTCTTTTTCATCTGCTGAAGACCCAGAATAAGGTTTGCATCTGCCCATGCCTGACCGGTGTTAAAGGCCTGTCCGCCTTCCCATATACTAAAAGTACGGTTCCGTAAAAGCCTTATCGACTCATCAGCCTTACCGGCAAAATTCTTAAGGTTTATCATATTGCCAAGAGCTTCATCGCTTTTCAAAACCACGCTTTCATATTTTTCAAATAAAGCAAGACGTTTTGAGACAGGTACATTAGTTGCCTGGTACAGACGGTCTAATTCGATTAAATGATTTGCATAAGGTTGTTTGCTCACTGCTATTGCCTTCTCAAGGCATGCGATTGCTTTGGCTTTAGAGTCGTTGATATTTTGATGAGAATAGGCAATTGCCAGATTTCTCCATGTAATTGGAAAGCCCGGATCAAGTTCAGCAGATTTTTCCCATAGTTTAACAGAAACCTCCGGTTGCCAGTCATATAAAAGATTTCCAAGATAATAAGGAGCACGTGCATCTCGCGGATTTATGGCCATAGCACTATTCAATATCGGAATAAGTTCATCCTGGAAAGGAAAAACATAGTCGGGAGGCTGAAGGACAGCCTGATTATAATATTCGTTAGCCCTGACATTATCATCAAGTTTTTCTGCGAAATACCCCATATAATAATATATTATTGGCGATATAGCACTTTTATCCGGAACTTTCAAAATACTCTGTTGTAGTATGTTTAACCCATCACTCCATAATCCGCAATTGTAATAACTGGCTGCAATTTCTTGTAAGACAGCCGGATGTGAATTAGTTGTTTCGAAAAGAATTTTTTCTGTATTTTTATCTTTAGAAGCCATCCATTTTTCGGCCATAAGATGAGCATCCAGAGGATCGCATTTTTGTTGTGCACATGCAACTAATTTGACAGCCTCATCCACACGATTAAGATGCCTGAGAATTGAAGATTTCAAAACATAAGCTCTCAAATTATATGCGTTGCCGTCAATAGCCCTGTCAATAAATTCAAGAGCCAAATTGAAATCACCACGTGTTGTTGCAATTTCAGCTAAAGAAAAATAAGCAGGCGATTTCCATTCTTCTTCCCATGCGGCTTTATAAAAAGCAGTATAAGCTTCATCCAGACGCCACTGTTTTTTAAGAGCTAAACCGAGATAATAGAATGGCTCAGCATTTTTTGGTGTAGTATGCTTGGCTGTGAGGCGTCTTATAGCCGTATTCAGGTATTTCTCCGCTTCAGCGTATCTTGCTTTCTTAAGACTTAAAATTCCCATTTCCGTATTTGCAGCTACATTGGCTGAATCGCGACGAAGTACTTCCAGATAATACGGATCGGCGTCGAGTGATGGATGGTGAAACTGGTCAATGCGTAAACCGGCGAGAAAGAGTTCTTCATTATTATCAATGTCTGCAGGCGCTTTTGGATCAGTGTAAGGCATTGGCATTGGCTCGGGTATTATGCGTACCGGAGAATATGAAATAAGTTCGCTGCCTTCAGCCGATATAGAAGCACGAAGATCATGCTCGTCAATGCCCTCGGGCAACGATATTTCTTTTTTATAAGGATTCTCAGGATTGATAGATATTTTCTCCTCGAGAAGAACTTTATCTGCTGCTTTAAGAGTAACAACCGCATTTGAATGCGACCTTGTTGTATAAAACCCGAATAATGCTTTTCCATCTTTAACCTCGAGATTTACAGCAGCATCATGATTAGCATTTTTCGCACCTTCAATTCCTCTGAAGGGATATAAGTATATCTTAAAAGCTCTTTCCTCGTATGGGTGCATCCATGAATAATCAGGCTGATTATCGGAATATGCACCTACCATTATTTCAAGGTAAGGGCCGTCGTCATCGGTAAGAATTTTGTCCCACATAGAACCAACACCCCATGTAAAGAATTTTTTCCCGGGTACGATATTATGATCTGCAACACTCATTATGCCTGCATTTTTTCCATGGTCATAGCCTGCCACAAAATCATCCTCGTAATTTACAGCGAACCACGATGCCGACCTCAGGTTGTTTTTATACCAGCTTACATCGAGCCCATTGACGACAGGCCATGGAGAGAAACTACGTTTACTATGACCGGTAGACCATTGTGTTCGAGGCGGAAAAATTACCTGATAATTTTCGTTTGTATGAACGGCAATATTGGCAAAACAAAGCATCGAATTTGCCACAGGCGTGCGATTCACAATTCTTACTGAACACTCGAGTATAGAACTGCCTGGCCGGAGAGTATAGCCTACCGCCCATCTCATCCGATGTCGAATCTCAAGTTCTCCAATCCACACCGTTTTACTTCCATCAGGGTTATCCACCCTGCTCCACTGAACCGGTAGAAATGTACTTGCACGATGATGATGTGGAATGTTCCATTCCACTCCACCGGAAATCCATGCTCCTATCAACCCTATAAGAGCAGGCTTGATAACACTTTGCTTGTAAATAAAATTATAATTGTTCGTCTTGTCAACTGCAGAAAATATTCGTCCACCAATTTCAGGCAGTATGCCAATCTTAACATATTCATTTTCGAGATAAACAAGATGATAAGTTTTGTCACTTTTTACATTGGTTAGATTATCGTAGAGAGGATATGGATAAATTCTTCCTTCTGCTCCCTGCGACTGTTTCCCAAAAAAGAACATCGGATTAGGATCAGGCGGGCCTGCTTTGTAAGTAGGTATCACCTCATCAGCTTCCCAAATCCTCACAGATGTTTGGGATAATACAATATCAGGCAAAAACAATAAAACAAAACCCGATACTAAAACCGCAACAAAATTTTTATACAGATTATTTTTTCTCATATAAATTCGGTTAGTTGTTGTAAATTATTTCTTCTTTGATTGGTAAATTCTAACATAATCAACCTCGTAGGTTATTGGAAACATAGTATTTGACGGATCACCGCCGTTGGCTCCAATAGCAAGATTTAAAAGTAAATACTGAGGCTCTTTGAAAGGGTTCCTTCCGTCAGGATTAATTGTTTCACTTAGCATTGTAGTATTGATTAGAAGGTCGTCGAGATATAATTTGATAAAATTACTATTCCATTCCATTTTCCAGATGTGAAATTTCCTGACCCAGTCGGTGTCTCTTGATATAAAGTCAGTTAAAGGCCTTATTTCAGTGTGCCATTTAGCCTGACCTGACTCTCCCATCCATGCTACATTTGCTAAAATAATCGGGATATTGTTTCTTCTATAGAATTCCATAATATCTATTTCTCCGCCAGCTGGCCATCGTCCATTAACTCCAAGTGTCCATATTGCAGGCCATGAACCCATAGCAGTATCTATCCGCGCACGAATAATAAAGGTACCATAGAGCCATGATTTTTTACCTCTTGTCTGGATACTCGAGGAAGTATAATTTGCGTATTCTCTGTTAAGTTGCCATCTGTTGCTTCCTTCAATATAGTTGGGATTTTTTACTTTTCCCTTTCGTCCTTCAATCAAAAGAACTCCATTTTTAATAATTGCATTATCTTTTTGATACCATTGAAGTTCCTGATTTCTTACAAAGCCCTTCTCATATATCCAGAACGCACTATCGGGTTCCCCGTTTTTATTGAACTCATCATTCCATACCAGTTTCATTCCTTTAATATTTTCAGGCTTTGTAAAATCAGGATAATAGGGATTATGTTTCTGTGCTAAAGCAATTCCCGATGTCATTATAAAAAACAATACAATAGTATATCTTATAAATTTCATGATTTTTATATTTTATGATAGAAATTTCAATCTCTTTAAAACTTTCCCTGGAAACCACAAAAAATTAAATAAAAGTACATTACCCCACGTCTTTTCAATTATTTTTCAGGATCGCCCAAACTGCAATTACTCCGGATTTTTTAATCTCTATCCAGCATTTTCAGTATTATTCTTTGATCTGATGAATTTTGTACATAAAAATGAGGTAACACTATATTATTACCCGGAAATATCGACATAAAGAAACGAAATACTTTTTAACATTAATAAAAATTGAAAAAATCATATCAATGATGCAGAGTCTCGATCTAAATATAAAAAAGCTCTCGGATGTTTGCGTAAGATACTGGCTGGACAGTCGGGCGATATCTCATGATTGATAGTCATATATACTGCCCGGGCTTTCCGTTTATCAGGAACACTGCAAATAATAGCCTTCGATTTCATTATTTGTTTAATTGACATACTAATAGCTTGTTTCGGAACATCTTCAAGTGTCTTAAACCATCCTTCTCCTACCTGTTGTTTCCGACACTCTTCATTTAAGTTAACAACAATATAGGCTTCTTCAGTTTCGAAATCGGCAGGAGGATCGTTGAATGCCAGGTGACCATTCTCTCCAATCCCAATAAAGGCTACATCAATAGGATGTTCTGCAATAAGTTTCCCAAGTCGAATACATTCTTCATGAGGATTATTACTGCTACCGTTTACATAATGAAACGCTTTCAACGGAACCAGATCAGCAAATCTCTCTTTTAAATATTTACGAAAAGAAGCCGGATGATTCTCCGATATACCTATATATTCATCCAGGTGAAATGCTGTGACTGCTGACCAGTCAATATCTTCCCGAACTAACTCGCTTAACATCTCAAACTGTGATACACCGGTTGCCAGAATAATATTGGCTTCGCCTTTTTCCTGAATAGCTTCGCGAATTAATTCTGCCCCATGATGAGCTGCTTTCTTACCAAGTTCCTGCTTGGTCTCCGAAATTATTATTTCCATAATTTTTTGTTTATGTGGTTATTTTATTAATATTCTGCACTGTAACATATTCAAGATTATCATTGAGAGGAGTCATCTTAGGCATAAGTAAATGCACAAAGATTAGAATAAAAAGATACGACAATCCCGCAATTATAAATGCCCAGAAATAACCCAGATTACCCGAAGAATCGAGTACTGTCCCAAGTGCATAATCGGCAACGATAGATGTGGCTACCCCAACCATCTTACCTATTCCTGTTACCGAGGCAACAGCTTTCCTTGGGAAAACATCCGAAACCAGAGTATAACCGGTAATTGACCACGACTGATGACCCGCTGCAGCCAATCCAATCAAAAATACAGCAATCCATTTGCTTGCAAGCATCGGTACAAAAGAAACCGGAAGAATAAGAATTGCACAAACCAACATTGTAATTTTCCGAGCACGATTAACCGACCAGCCTTTACCAATCAACGCTCCCGAGGCATAACCCCCACCAAGACTTCCTGCATCGGCCATCAAAAAAATTATCAAAAACGGAATCCCAATATTATTTATATCCACCCCAAACTGCTCACCAAGGAACTTCGCTCCCCAGAACAGGTAAAACCACCACACTGCATCTGTAACTGTGGTCAGTGCAAAAGCCCATGTTTCACGCTTCGGCAATAGCCTCGCCCATGGAATTTTTTCCGCAGTCTCTTCAATGGAATCACTATTTATATAAGCAAGTTCTTCCTTGCTCAACTTGGGATGATCCTGCGGCCTGTGGTATGTCTTAAGCCAGAGTAAAACCCAGATGGCACTTAATCCACCGGTAAAAAGAAATGGTATCTGCCAGTTTTTACCATCAACAGATACAATAGCACCAACAATGAAGGGAGCAAGAATCGCTCCCACACTTGTTGAAGCATCAAAAATCCCGTTTGCAAAGGCTCTCTCCTTTTTGGGAAACCACTCGGCCACAGTCTTTACTGCAGCCGGAAAATTACCTGATTCTCCAATACCCAGACCAAAACGTGCAATAATAAACCCAATCAGACTAAAGGCAGGTCGGATAGCTGCATGAAGCATCCCGAAAATACTCCATGTTAAAATGGAAATAATGTAACCAATTTTAGTACCCAGCTTGTCTATAATGTTCCCCATAAACAGCAGTCCAATCCCATAAGCTATTTTAAAAGAAATCATAATGGATGCATAATCCGTGTTAGTCCATCCAAATAATTTTTGCAAAGTGGGGGCCATCACACCTATGATACTGCGATCAAAATAATTGACTGTCGTGGCAAAAAATACCAGAGCTAAAATTTTGTAACGATAATGACCTACCTTCTTTCCTGTATCATTCATATCTGGATGCTGTTTAAGCTATTTTACATTATTCTTATCTTTTCGACTCATATACTAATTTTCCTGCAACATAAGTCTTTTGTATTTCTATATCCTTCTCACCAGGCGTAAAAAGAATAATGTCAGCACGATTACCAGGCTTTAATTCTCCCAGATAGTTCAATCCAAGTAACTTTGCCGGATTCGAACTGGCCATCCTGATAGCATCGGCCAGGCTGCATCCCGTGAACCGCATTATATTTATAACACCTTTCGAAACAGGGGATGCGGCTCCGGCCAATACATTTTCCGCAGGGAATTTAACAACATCAGGAGTCAAAATTACTTTACGTTCCCCTCTAATATACTCTCCCGGCTCCAGCCCTGCCAGATCAAGAGCATCAGAAACTAAAATAGTATGCTCACTGCCTTTAATCTTGTAAAAACATCTGATCTCATCTGAATTTAAGTGAAACCCGTCGGCAATAATGCTTATAAAAAGCAAATCGTTCGACAACTGAGGCCAGAGCGGATTGTCGTGACGGTTTATTTCATTAGCACAACCGTTGCCCAGGTGTGTTGACAACCTTGCACCTGCATACGTCGCCGACTTAATTGTCTCCGAATTCCCATTATGATGCCCCAGTGAAACAACCACACCTGTTTCAACACATCTTTGAATAAACGGTATTGCCCCCTCAATCTCCGGAGCAAGAGTAATCAGTTTTATATGCTCTTTAGATGCCTTCTGAAATTCCTGAAACTCTCCCCAATCAGGCCTCCGGATATATTTCTCAAGATGAGCCCCGCGATAACCAGGTTCTGGAGAAATATAAGGCCCTTCAAGATGAAGCCCTGGAATAGACCGCGAAATTACAGAATCATCCAGAACTTGAGCAAATATCCTGAAACTCCTTAACAATTGCTCATGGCTGGCTGTAATCAAAGTAGGCAAAAAAGTTGTAACCCCATGCTCCTGAAGTGCTCCAATTGCCTTTATAATATCTTTTTTACTTAGCGCGGGGTCAGAAAAATCAACCCCCATAAAACCATTTACCTGAATATCAATAAGACCAGGAGCAATGTAAACCGTCTTACTTTCATCGGTTAGTCTCTCAACGGAGGTAATACTTACAATTTTATCACCCTTTATCTCTACTGAAACCGGCGTTCTGTCAATGTAATGTAAACCTTCAATCCTTGTCTGCCCTGATAAAGTGTTTACGAATAAAAAAGTAAAACCTGAGAACAATACCTGCTTGATTAACATCTTTAGGAATTTTTTATCTTGATTAACATTCATTGTTTGAAAATATTATCAAAAATTAAATTAATCAATTAATCCAATCTCCATAAAGATCAAATGGTTTATCTTTTAACTCTCCTATCAATATACGAAGCTGGCTTTCTGCTTTATTTTCTTTATAAACGTATTCAATAAAATCAACTTCACGTTTAATACTATCAATATCATTTGTTTTACCGCTCCCGTCCGTTACTCCTGCCATTAATAATTTAACTGGTGCGAGACTTACCGCAAGGTCAGGCAGGTCATATTCCTTAATAGCTCCAGGAACCACTCCATATATAAACGATGATTTATAAAACCTGTTCATAACTATTGAACTATACGAACAATAAGGTTTAATAAGAGCCACTTTTGTAAATGTTCTGCTTAAGGCTGCGGCATGCAATAATACGGGTGCCATTTCTTTAACAGCCACACCGTATATCTCGTTAACCATTCTATTATTTTTCAGGATATTTACAAGTTTTACAACATCTCCGGCTCTTATACCAACTATGCTTCTACCGATAAGAATTGAAGCATACCATATATTATGGGGAATATTTTCAATATTGGCATCACCGCGAAAGATACCCGGTCCAAGTTCTCCAATACCAATCAGATCAGGGGAGAGAACTGTAAATCCGTTTCTCACAAACCATTCCATTTCACCTCCGGCTGATGCTTCCGCTGCTTTACCTTCAGGGTGCAAATAAATTATTGCCTTATTATTAGATTTTGAAGGAACCATAAGTAAATAAGGAATGACATAGTCACCTTCTCCTTTTATAAAATATTTCTCAATAGCATAACTTTCCTTTTGAAAACGGCCTGTAAAAACAGGCTCATCGTTCACTGAAGGTTCCTGATAACCAGAAAGTCTTTTAGCTGAACTCAATACCTTCGAAATATGAGTTGAAAGGTCATTTCTTGAATCCTGTAAAGTACTGATTAGTTTTTCTCCTTCCTTCCGGTTCAGACTGAAAACAGTTTCTCCTCCATACGATGTTGAAATCTGACCTGTAGTTGTTACTTTCATTTCTTCGGCAGTCAGAGTTTTTACTTTTTCATCTATCGAACTTCCGGGATTATTAAGATGTTTCTGGAAAAATGCATACATAGCTTCCCTGTTCTTCATGGTTGATGCATGAGGGTAATCATCCTCAACTCTGCTGAAGTTATCCTCTTTACCATAAGCCTTATAGATGCGCGATACTTCTTTTTCAGTTTCCATTGCTCCCTGGATGCTAAACATGTCCCTTGTAGTTGTAATCATCAATGCAGGTTTCGGTGCTCTAACAAGCAATAAATCCGGATGGTCTATACCTCTGATAATCCCATTAAAAAAGTTCTGTTCCGCGTCTTGATTTCCAATAGACTCAAGTAATCTCTTAAAATTTGTTATATAACACTCAGGGGCAGCAGCATAAATACGATTGTCCATCGCAGCAATATAAGCAGATTGCGTTCCACCACCTGAACGACCAGTTATGCCTATTCTTGTTGAATCAACCTCTTTTCGTGTAAGGAGATAATCAACCGCTCTGATACCATCCCAGATCATATATCGAGCTAATGAACTTCCTGTGATAAACGTTTGTGAACCGGGATAAGAATGTTCCAATGTTGGGCCGCCAACAGTAGATTTTTTTGCTTGTGGATCGTAATATTGCAATCTCTCTCCCTGCCCCACAGGATCGAATGCAAACACAATAAATCCCTTTTTTACCAGATTGAGAATTACATGCTGGTATGCACTGCTACGATACCCCTCAGCGCTGTGACCGCTGCAATATAATATAGCCGGAAGCTTGGTTCTTTTTTTTAACCAGGTGGGAATAAACAATGAAGAGGTAACATAAAATCCAGGTTGAGACTCGTATATTACATGCTCAACGCGAAAACTGTCCTTCTCAATTATCCTTGTAATTTTTGCATTTAGAGGTGTTTTCTCTGGAAATGGCCCTACTATATCCAATAAGGTTTTTTGTATCCATTGTTGTCTTTGTTGCCATTCTGACAATGAACTTATACCTGCAATTTTATTATTACGTTCATCAAGAAATTCGTATGCACTTGCAGTAATGTAATGATATAGTGAATTTGGAGCGTCGCTGTATAACAACCATTTATTCCGGATAACATCCAGATCGTCTTTTGCCACCTGAGAATTTATTTTTTCTCCGGTTAAAAAAGTAACCAACAATGGCAGAAACATAATTTTTATGAGATGAATTCTGTTCTCAATCTCTCTGAATATCAGATTCTTCATTTTGATTGGTTTTAATTCATGTTTTTAATTTTCTGATTTACTCGTGCAGAAACTAAAGCATGAGTTCTATCTTCAATTGCAGAACTTATTGCCAATCTGCCTATAGTCATTCTATCTGTATCGCTAACACTTTCCTTAATAATTCTGTTGTTTTTGTTATATTAAAAGAATTTGAATTTCAAGTATATGAATTAATTTTTGTTTATATAACAATCTAATATTGATTCTATTAGTATTTTCCAGCAAATTCTTCTGATAGAAAATTTATCTCTTCATCAGTAAGGTGAGAACCAGAATGAACTACAACTCTATACTTTAATGTTATAGATTGATGTGGAAGGATAGTATAATTAAGAACCACTTTACCGTTAGTAAAATCTCTGGCCCCAAAAGGATTTAGACAAAACAATCCATATCCGCGAGCGTGCCAATAAGTCGGATAACTAACATTCCCTGGATGATCAAACATAACAATTGATATTTTCTCCTCACCTATATTTCCGTAAAGATCCATCCATTTTGCTCTTGTACCCCATACAGCCTCGCCAGTTACTCCTTCGCTACTTCTATAGTTTCCGGTTACTCCTTCGGTTGTTACCACTAATTCAGATGATGGATTTCCCTGGGCATCTGTCATAGTGCGAGGCTCCTTAGACGGTAACTCAAGCTGACGTGCTACGCGCATGCCAAACATTCCTTCCTTTGTATCATGAAAAACAACAGGCTCTTCTTTAGCAGTCAGAGTAGTTATTCTGTCTATTATCCATGATGTTCCTTTTGCACTAAAATGATACTCAGTCCTTTCTGACAAAAGTTCTCTTTTCTCTAAACCAACCATCCAGCTTTCGTTTGAAATGATAACCCCCTCATCTTTGCCTCCTTCAATTTTTTCAAAACTCAAATGCTTGATTTGCCCACTAGTAGCAATGCTCGCTCTTGCACTGGCAGAGGTGTCAGCTGGATCTCCTGGACCCATATTACCCCAGAAATTATAACCATTAACATCTCCATAATTAAGCCATAGCCCGGTATGATGAGGATGATCGGTAGTTTCAAAAGGTCTGGGCTTTATCGGATAACCTCGTGTGACCGTTGTACCTTTTGAAGTGTTTATTGGAAAAAGAATAGGTTTCATAATATTATCAGGCCAATAGTAACTTGTAAAGTACTTGCCGTCAATCATTACATCAACCATCCTTTCAGATTCTTTGTTAATAAATGTGACCTGAGGCTTTTTACTACAAGATCCTGTCAAAAAAAGAATTATTAACAGGGTCCCATAAATTGATCTTAGTTTCATAAATTTATATTTTACTTTTTAACTGGAATAGTGGTATATAATTGAATTGAAATTTACATCAATCCTTAAAAAGTCAGAATTTCAATATTTTATAAAAATTAAAAAGTCTGTAAATAAAAAATTCAAGGGAAATTTACTGAAAACCTTGCAAATTATAAAAAATAACTTATTAACATTGGTGGTTAATAATCAATAATTTAATATGTTTTAAATAAAAGACTAATTAATATGCTATGCTTCTTCAACTACTTTCCAATTCATAGCATCAGCAAAAGCATATACCTGCTCCTTCAAATCACCATAAAATGTTACTCGATGCCATCCCCAATCCCCCCAGTATCTGAATAACTTTTCAATATCACCCTTAGGCTCCCCACAAAGTTTCGTCCTGCATGCTCGGTCATCAGGATCATTACCAACAGCCTTCGCCTGATGAAATAAAATCTCCTTTCTGTTCTGGTTTATTTGAAGCGTTGTGGTCATGTAATCAACCGGTAATATAGACCTAACTGAAGCACCTTGCCTGTCTTCCGAATGTGTCATTATCTCAAATGGATTTTCCGGACCATCCGGACCAAATACCTTATTGGATGCAACACAATGCGCATAAATTATTTGCCGCTTAGATGTGTCAATAACAGGATCAGAAATATATCCAGGCCTACCTTGTGTCATGGTCGTAAATGCTACCATCGTTGCTGTGGAACGAATATCACATTCACATGCTCCTACTAATCCCTCATTGTTTAATTCATGAAAACCAAGACATGGATATGCCTGAATTTGATTGCTATAAAAACCTCCAAGACAATTTATTGTTATGGCATTCGCTTTATGATTCTTTAAAACACTCTTCATCGCTAAGTACATTGCTGCTGAATCCTGCAGAATATTAAATTGTACGCCTATAACTCTATTCGCACTTTTTTGCCACCTCTCTGCAATGACCGTTGCCTCATGCTTGTCAGCAGTTTCCCATGCATAATTAAGTTCAGCAAATGAAATATAATCCAGAGGAATCTCCATAATTGGATCAGCACACATTGAAACCTGGTCACGCAGAGCCAGTATTTTAGATTCTCTCATCCTTCTTATAGTTTCATCAGGTGATAAAGTCTTAAACCTATCTTCCCTGCAAGAAAGATTCCCGGGTGCAGGAGTGGATTTTATACGAGCAAGAGCCGTAGCCGTAACAAAATCATTTACCGAACCCCCCCTCTCTATAACTTCAAAACACTTAACAGCCGATATCAAATCCTCAACTCGCGATGATGAAACAAAACCAACATTCTTGCTTTGTTCCTTTAAAAAATTCGCAGTATATGACAGAAATCCACCACTACCACCATATTTGAAATCAACATAAATTACAGGCTTGCCTGATTTTGCTATTGTTTGAACAACACGATTCCAGCAATTCAATTGAAATACTATATAACCCGATATATTTTCTTCTTTATCCTGTAAAAGAATTTTTTCAGCCTCAGGCTGACCTGCCGCTAAAGTCGGAAGAAATTCAAATCTTGGGAAATTCTTAGTTAATATAGAATTATAATTTTCCATTACTGGCCCAAAATTATATGCAATATTTGGCCAATCAGCAGTAGGTTGAACTACATCATGCAATGAATAAATAACTCTAATACGAAATTTGCTCTTAGCTGTTGGAATAATTAATGAATTATCAGCCCGATTTGGTTCTTTTGCTATTGATGCAAAAGGTGAAATTGCAATACATGCACCACACGCAGCACATGTGGAGAGAAATTTCCTCCTGGATGTACTGTTTGATTTTGCTTTAAAATTATCTCTATTCGAGTTCATAATAACTACTTTATTTAGAATGTATTAAGAAAACACAAAAATTGATAAAAATTAATCTAACTTTTCGAAATCTATACCTATTTTGTTTACAGCATAGCCATACTCTTTTAAATAATCACCATAACCAGTCATCCAGTGGAATCCGTGCATTTTTTTAGCCAATAAATTACTGTCACAAGTAAAGCTTACATCAATTTGAGAGCGACATATATCCAAAAAAGGATTATTTACAATCGTCCCTGGGAGCCCTATATGTTTTTTAAATGAAAAATCGGGAATAATGTTTGTTACAGTCTGTCCAATTTTCATTTCAACTTTAGGGGCAGCTCCATAATCGGATTCGAAATGGGTTAGCAACCTGGCTGGTTCGAGATTATTGCCATCCATTCGACGTGGAGCAGTACAATGTGCCAGAGTTATCAATCCATTATATGGATAAGTCGGATCATTGAGAAATACAGGTTTGCCGGATATATTAGCCAATAGTATCCCTGAAGGAATAACAACAAAATCAGATTCACAAAATGCAAGATATCCTGCATCGTTAAGTAAACTAAGTGTTAAGCAAGCTGAAGTTTCAGCTACCGGCATAATTGTTCCCATGCAGCTATTTATCGTAATCGCTTTAGATTCAAATTTTTCAAGAATCCGTTGGAACACTTCTTCCAGAATGAAGCAGTTATCAATGAATTCACGCTTAGTTTCAACTCTCAAACTTCTATCCTTAAGATATAAATCTGCACGATCTTTTGCTCTGACTATTAATGATTTATCTTTTCTGGCTTCTTTTAATAAATTTGCAAGATCTTCATAAGAAACAGATTGTATATCTAATCCAAAAATATTTCTGGCAAGCTCCGGTGCTTTCGGCTGACTCCATCCGCCTGGGCCTCCAATGGTTATTATCCTTGAATTTAAAGTATTCTTTAAACCGCATAATGCTCTTAATCTCCATAAAATATCATCCTGATTATCAATTATAACATCATCATAATTCATTCCAGCGGCTGCAAGCTTATCTGTGCGTTTCCTTAAAAAAGTAGGGTTAACGATTTCGTACCATAGATATACCGGACCCGATTTATAACGACAAAAAATTATCCTGTTTTTACCCTCTTTATTTAAAGAATCAAAAATATTGGCACTGCCACCGGCAGCATAAATAAGAAAAATATCTGCCTTTTCCAGATCTGGAATTTTGCTTAAATCGGGTTCTGAACGGACAGAAGATACAGGAAGAAATTCAACCGGAAAATCAGCTCTTGACTTTAATGATTTGAGTTCCTCCTGGATTCGCAAACACTCCAGTTCTGCATCTTTCTCAGTTTGTATTCCTCCCCATTCCCGCCAGCTCATTTGTTCACGACGAGCAGGAGTTGAATAAGTCAAAACAGGTTTTACTACCAGGCTTTGACGTTTAATCTCATTATTCTCGCGGGTTTGAATTGAAGCAAATGTCGTCCATGACAAACCTGACAAAGCTATTGAACCAACGACTGAGGTGCATGTAATCTGAACAAATTTCCTTCTCGAAATTTCATTTGATAAATGCTCATGCCCCCCATTGCAACAAGAACTACCTCCAATTTTATTGGAATGAGTATCTTTTTTCATATGACAAAACATTGATTTTTATTAAACTAATTATAGCTAATGAAAAATCTATTTTTAATGTTTTGAAAATAATAAAATCCAATTTAATATAAAAGAACTGTAAATTTTTAATTTATCAAAATAAAATTAATGGTGTTTATTTAATTCTAATTCCATAAAGTGAGGTTCTTGTAGTAACAAAAAGAGTATTACTGTCAATATCGCCGAAAGCTATAGAAATTGGCCGCTCTTCAAGGCTTATACGTTTCTTTTCCTTGCCTGACTTGTCATATACGAATATCTGGCCATCTGCAACATAAAGATTGCCGTCGCTGTCTAAAGCAGTGCTATATTCACTTCTCGGGAGTATCTCTCTAAGATTCGAGAGTCTCCCATTTTCAGCTACATCCATCTTTACCAGCCGTTTTGCAATCTCATCCGATGCATAAAACGGTTTACCGGGAACGGCAGCCTCCAGTTTTGCACACCGGCCGATATCATAAGTCTCAGGTATGAATGTAACGCCATCCGGTGCAACAAAAGCCGAATCAGGATAATATACGGCAGCCATGTTAAACGTATAATGCCACCTGCTGGCCGGGTACCAGGCTTTATTAAGATTCCGTATTCCTTTAGTGGGTACTCGTGGCATAGGAGTAAATGTCTCATCAGGGTTGTCGGGATCGATTGAAAACGGGTATGCAGCCCAACCGCTGTTGCCAAAGCTGCTATAAGCTACATTGTCGTCAGGCAGCCGTTTAACCGTTTCCTGAACACCTCCAGGCATATACCCCGGCTGAGGATCATATCTGCATACTACCAGAAGATTATCACGAGAGTCGGTGGCAAGCACCAGGGGTTGAAAGGGATAATCAGCCAATAACGTTGTAGTCCTGGTCTCGGACGACCACTTATATATTCTTTTTTTTCTTGATTCACAGAAATATACATTTCCCTTGCTATCCACAGTTATTCCCTGTGCAAAATCAAAACCGGTTGCAAGCTTTTCAATCTGACCTGCAAGATTCAGTGCCGGACTAAAACCCTTTTCCCTTCCGGTCACCGTCAATAGTGCATATTCCCATGGATAGACAGGAAGCCTTTTGTTCACATCATATACGGTAAACTCTGTGACCCAAAGTTTTTGAGTATAGTTATGGACATTACGGAATTTTATATTTTCACAGTTCCATAGTCTTACTCCGAAAGGTTTTGGAGTTGTTACTCTTATTACTCTGTATATCCATAGATTATTGAATTGTATATTCTTACAGTTTGAAAGTTCAACGGCCTGGCATTCTTTGCCCTCACGGCTCTCCTCTTCGAGCTGGAAAGCATATAGTTTCCAGTTTGAAACGTTTTCGAACCGTGCTTCGTTCCTGACGTGGTGTTCGAGTGAAATAGCATATATTCTGCATGGAGTAGAGGTATTGCTTGCATAAAGGCCGCTTGTAGCATAGGTGCTGGCTGTCCAGATATCCTTTATCGTTCCTCCGCCGCCTTTAGTGATCCATAGGCTCCAGTACTGGTTATCCCATGCCAGATCAAGGCCCTGTTCGCTGACAGGGTTTGTGGGAGAACTCACAGCTCTTAAGCCCATTCCAAAAGCCTGCCCACCCTGTCTGCCGGAACTGCTTTGTTGCTGGCCAGAAGCCTGTCCGGACTGCCGTTGTGATGTGGCACCGGAAACCTGTTGTCCAGAGTTATCCTTTGGAACAGGTCTGCGCATCGTTCCATGACCGCCAACAAATTTTATATCGTTCATGAAAGATTTCTCCCCTGCCATCCATTTACATCCGACAGCTCTGTAGTTTATTCCTCCTGTGCTAAGGCCAATTCCATTCAGGATATCATCACCGCCTTCAGAAGACTCCAGAAGAGGAACAGGCCCTCCGAAACCGCTGAAATCAGGCTCACTTTCTTTCAATATGAGCTGTGTAGCCATTGGATGCAAACCTATAAGCTTAGTCCCAGGCCTCATCTTTAACGTCCCGGTAATCCTGTACCAGCCCTGAGGCACATAGATCGCCGGATATTTTGCTATAGCATCCCTGAACACCTGCGTGTCATCAGTTTCACCATCACCTTTCGCTCCCAGATGTTTTATGTTTATCCATGTCTCCATTGGAGGAAGCGAAGGAATATCTTTTTCCAGAGCGACTTTAACCTTTTGTAAGGGCTCTATATCAACAATAGTCTTGAAATCAGAGTCCGCATTCATATCATCCATAATCAGACCGTGAGTAAACTCTTTTACTCTATAAGTCTTGTACACTGATGTAGTCGTCTTGCCGCTTTCACGGAACATAGCAAAGACAGGCACGTTATTACACTCGATATTCAGTAAGTTAATCTGTGTCAGAGCGCTTCTCTCCTTGCTTATTATCACGCCTGCCCGTGTTACATTCTCAAAGAGGCAGTTTTCCATGATAAGCCTGTCAATGTCATTTTCCCTTATCTCCACCGCCACAGGAACATTTTTTACATGCATATTTACTATTGCAAAGCCGGTGTTATGCGAGAATATAGCAGCTTTTCGCTGGCCTTCAAAATATGTATCTACCAGCATCATCGGCCAGCTTGGGGAAGTAGGACCTGCCATGATGCCGTAATCACCACCATAAAAACTCACATCTTCCATCTCATTGCCTACTTCGGAAATACCTGCTTTCCCTTTGCCTATATTTATTACCATATGACTTACAAATCCGTGTTGGGCAAAGTGAGTTCGTAAAGCCACAGCAAATGGATTGCCATCCTCAATTTTTAAATTTATATTGGAAATTGCACTGTAAAATGTACCTGCTCCAGCATCTCCGGGTTGTCTTCCACCTGCAACAATACCCCCTGTGAAGAAAAACATATACTTTTCCCTGTATTGGCTCTTCTCATCCAACTGCTGAAATCCAGGTGAGTTCTTCGAAAGGATTATCTCAGGTCGCGTTTTGCCATAACCAATCAACCTTATTGAGGGGGGTATATATATCGTTTTACTAATACGATACTTTCCTTCGGGAATAAAAACTATTCCAAAATTCTTTTCTGTTTTAACCTTATTGATAGCTGACTGAAGAGCATCAGATACATCCATCTTTCCATCGGGCTTGATGTTATAGTTCTCAGGTGTAAAATACTCCGCTTCCGGATCATCGGGCCGCAGAGTATAGACTGATTCATTATTGGCGTTAGACTGGGCAGCAATAATCCCAAAATTCAACAGCAAAAAACAAATAAACAGATTTTTTTTAGGTTTCATAAAAAGGAGCATAGAGTGTTTCTTTAAAAGTTAGTTTTTCCAATATTTTATTGCTTCGTCAGCCTTCAGATAAGCTCTATGTCAAATGTACTGAAAATTTTCTATTGACACACAAGCGAATAAAAATATGGGGACATTTCCTTAACTTTGCCCTTAGTATTTGTTTGCACTACGAACTCGAAGTTCAATCAATTAATAGTCATAAGGTCGATGTCCCCGAATACAAAGGTAATAATAAAAGCGTAAAGGTCGTGTATCTTTGTGGTGGCTAACAACCCCGGTCTCAAATTGACCCATTAAACATGTCCCTGTTAACAAGGACTCTAAGAACACAAACATGAGTTAATATCGGTTGAAAAACCGGTCAAACTCGCAGCAGAAAATTGCATGCCAAAGGCGTTATAATTTGAAAAAGATTTATAGGAGAAATATACAAAAATGAAACGCTAAATTAAACTATAGCGAATTATTTTTTTAACGTTTGGGCATAACTATCCTATGGAAACTACTATTTTTAATTGAGTACAGCGGCAAATATTGTATGTCAGGTTCATCATCCCTATTTTTGCTTTAGCCCTTGTCATTTCAATTATAATTACGAATGAACCGTTCATACTATTTTCTACAAATCCAAATAAGTGTTCTACCCTGGCACGTATTCTGGATTTCTCTCCTTTACTGGCTTTCTGTTCTTCAGTTAATGGTTTGTTACGGTATCCCTTCTCATTGATTCTGTTTATGATTTTTTTCTTTTTGTAAACTGCCTCCTGATCTTTTCCTATATAAGCGCTGTCAGCATAAAGAGGTTGTCCCGCGTCTTTCTCCGTCAGCAATTGCTCAATAACTTGCGACCACGAAGTAGCGCCGAAGGCAATTATGTACAGAAGCATCAGTAACTATTTATTCCTCAATTAGTTTTGTTTTGGCGTATGCTTTTACATGATTTTTATATCCGTAGAAGGTCGCGTTGTTTTTCTTTGTCCACCTTGCATCCACCACCTTCCCTTCGTTGGCAAAAACCCCTGCTTCATCCATGGTTTCATTAAAGGTCTTGAATAAACCCTCGATCACTCCTTTTTCTATAAGTTATTCCCGAAATAACCAGAATGTCTTACTATCAGGAACCTTGTCACTTTTATTCAATCCCAAAAACCGTTTAAAACTTGCCCGACGGGCAATCTGATATTCCAACTGATCATCAGGAAGGTTATACAAACTTTGAATGATAAGGGCTTTGAACAACATCAATCAGTTAAACGCAGGACGGCCTCACTTTGATAAATCCCTGTCTTCATCCTTAGATGCCTCATTTATTGGAGATTCAAATATTCCCCAATTGATAAATTTATTCAATTTTTGCAGCAGACTATCATATTTACTTCAAGTTTCCAGTAAAAAATTATCATTAAATAGCCCAAGTTGAATAATGTTTTTTTATTTTGATTATTTTTACACTGGAAAATTAAGCAAATATTACTGTTATATTATACTTATATTATTAACATTTAAATAATTATATCAACAATTGGTTTTTAAAGATGCCTATAGGTAAATATGAAATACATTAAATCTGTATTTGGACTAAGTGCTGCAGCATTGTTATGTGTGAATGCCTATGGTCAGCAGCCTCAGAAAAAGCCTAATATCCTGTGGATTTCAACAGAAGATATGAGTCCACATCTTGGCTGTTATGGGGATAACGCTGCCCGTACACCCAATATTGATAAACTCGCATCGCAGGGAGTACGATACACGAATGTTTTTACAACAGCAGCCATAAGCGCTCCATGCCGCGCAGGTATCATAACGGGAATGTATCAGACCTCTATTGGCTGTATGCACATGCGAACAACATCTTACAGGCGATCGGTTGAAAATCCTATAGAGTTCACTGCCGTTCCCCCTCATTATGTTAAAACATTTACCGAATATTTGAGGGCCGCAGGATATTATTGCACAAACAATTCAAAAACCGACTATCAGTTTGCCACGGATCCTGTGCCTGCAAGTATATGGGATGAATGCAGCAGAAATGCACACTACAAAAACCGTCCGGATAAAAACCAGCCGTTTTTTGCAGTCTTCAACTGGAACGGAACACATGAAAGCCAGAACTGGAATATAAAAAATGTAAAGACCGACCTGAAGAAAATAAAAGTACCCCCGTATTATCCCGATAACGAGATCATAAGAAAGAACCTGGCAAAAATGTACGACAACATTGCCCGGCTTGATTCAGTTGTCGGATCCATTGTAAATGAACTGGAAAGAGAAGGTGAACTTGATAATACCATAATCTTTTTCTGGGGCGATCATGGTGACGGATTGCCGAGATGCAAAAGATGGTTATATGATTCGGGGTTGAATATCCCGTTAATAATAAAGTGGCCGGATAAGTCGAATGCCGGTACCATTGACGACCGGCTGATAAGTTCGATTGATTTCGGACCGACTGTTCTGTCTCTTGCAGGCGTCCCGGTTCCGGCACATATGCAGGGTATTCCCTTCCTCGGACCTCAGACAGGTGAACCCCGAGATGCTGTTTTCGCTGCACGCGACAGAGTTGATGAATCGTACGATATGATAAGGTCAGTACGCACAAAAAATTATCTGTATATACGTAATTATTATCCGAATGAGCCATTCCCTATATGGGTGCCCTATCTGAGCAATATGCCAATTTATAAGGAAATGCTCCGGCTGGATGCCGAAGGAAAACTGACAGGCCCACAGAAAGCATGGATGGCTTATTCCCGGCCTCCCGAAGAACTGTATGACGTGAAGGCTGATCCATACCAGATAAACAACCTTGTCAATGATCAAAAGCTGAAATCAGTACTGGATGATCTCAGGAAACGTCATGAGAAATGGACACTCGAAACAGGCGATATGGGTCATTTAAATGAACTGGAGATGATTGAACAAATGTGGCCCGGGGGCAAACAACCGGTTACGGATATCCCATATTTCATCATCAACTCACCTGAAGATCCCGCTTCAAAGAATTACCGGACGGGAGGAACATATTCAACACCTATGACACTTGGTTTCTATTGCCCTACACACGGATCATCCCTTGTTTATACTTTCGAAGAAACGAAAAATCCGCGGTGGCTGCTTTATACGGGACCTTTGCATCTGAAACCGGGAAACCACAACATAAGGGTTAAAGCTGTCAGATACGGTTATAAAGACAGCGAAGAACTGAAAGGAACATTTATAATCAAATAAATCCGTGCCGGCATGCCCGTTCACTACGATATGAATCGGTCGGGAGAAAACTTCATGAACATCTCAACAAGCTTATTTGTCAACTTGGCGACTGAAGATAGCGATTCGGAACAATATGATTTTCAGGATCATATTAGCTGTGTAGTTGATTATGCTCGAAGCAAAGGGTTAGAAGCGATCCAATGGGAGGGAAAATGAATCTGAGCATTGAAAATATACACCCTATAGGCTCAATTTTATTGTTCATAAATATTTTTGCCGGAAAAACATCTTTTCGGCCTGGCAGGAAAACTTATTGACAACAGTATCAAACTTGATTAGGCAGGACTGCATCCTGTGTTAATAATAGCTATTATGCTGCTTGCTTATTCTGGAACATCTATTATCGGAGGCAACGGTTTTCTTGCAATATATCTTGCTGATCTCTACCTTGGCAATCAGGCATTACTTCACAAGCGGACCATTATGATAGTATTCGACAGAATGGCATGACTGATGCAGATAATACTTTTCGTTACACTGGGTCTTCTGATTTTCCTAAGCGAAATTGTACTGGCAATAGGATAGACCTTCTGATTTCTGCTTTCCTTATTCTGGTTGCAAGACCTTTAAGCGTTTTCTCTGTCTTGTCAATTTTAAAATAAAAACCAGAGATAAGTGATTTTCATGGACTGGGATCAGAGGAGCGGTTCCTATTGTCTTCGCTACATTCCCCCTTATGGCAGGGATAGAGAAAGCCAATAGAATTTTCAATTTAGTGTTCTTTATTTCACTTACTTCAGTGCTTATACAGGGAACCTCTTGTCCCAGAGTGGCTTGTTTATACAACAATCCTTAAATTTTTTACCACTTCCGCACGGACATAGATCATTGCGCTCCGGCTTTACCGGCGTAACCACCCGGTTCTCTTTATTCCTTATCCAGTTCATTACATTTGCCGGTGGTCGTTTATTTTTCAGCTCCTTAGCCATAAATTCCATATATGGCTCAACATGTTTAAAAAATAATTTAAATCCCGCACATAAATAATTTAATCCGGGCTCACCGTCGGGAGTAAACAAAAACCGGTGTTTCGAGCACTCTCTGTGACAAGCATACCGCACATCACATTGTAAACAATATTGCGGCAGCTTATTTCTCTTGTCAATGCCGAAATCAAACTGACGCTGGGATTTTACCAGATCGATCAGGGATGTTTGAAAAATGTTTCCCAGATAATATTCCAGATAAACGAAATGATCGCAGCAGTATACATTACCATTATGTTCCATTACCAGTGCATCACCGCAGGTTGGATTAAAAACACAAATACCGGGGTTTTCTCTAACATAATTGGCCAGAGTGGCATCGAAAATCTGAACATAATACCTTGCAACATCATTTCATACCCATTCGTCGAAAATCGTGATCAGAAACCTTCCGTAATCCTTTGTCCCGACTGCCCATGGTGCTACTTCAGCTTCGCCGTGTACCGGAGCCCACCATTTTCAGATCTTTTTCATTTTGGCTGTATGAAATCCTTTCAACTACCGGAAGAAATTGCATGAAACCGCTTCCGATTTTTTTAAGAAACCTTTAAGTTTCAGTGGCCATGAAAACATTATAATCATTAACAACGCTCAGAGTATTGAAATCCACGTCGTGTTTATGAAGCAGTTCAATACTTTTCATAACTCTATTAAAAGTAGCTGCCCCGATCTTGTTTTCCTGTAATGGTCATGATTATGTTCCGGCCCGTCAATTGAGATTTCCACCAGCATATTGTTTTCCTTCATAAAACGGCACCAGTCATCATTTAACATCGTACCGTTAGTCTGAAAAACATTATTGATGCGTTTGCCTCCGGCATATTTTTTCTGGAATTCAATTGCTTTCCTGAAAAAATCGAGTCCCATAAGAACAGGTTCACCTCCCTGCCATGTAAACATTACCACGGGAACTTCATGTGCCTCAATGAATTGCTTCGTGATTTCTTCGAAAAGTTCATAAGGCATTCTTGTATTTCCGGTACTTCCAAAAAGTTTGCTTTTTTGAAAATAATAGCAATAGGCACAATTGAGGTTACATGCCGGTACAACAGGTTTCAGCATTACTTGAAAAGCTGTGGGACGATTAAGCCTGATGGCATCGGTGAAGATAAGAGTCGGTTTCTTTGCTTACATATAATTGCAAAATTATAAATATTGGAGAAATGGAGGAAAGTAGAGATAGAGTAGAAACGAAGAGACTCAGAGATCAAAAAGAAGCTGGAAAGATAAATCAGCTCCGTCATGTATTTATACTATTATTATGTTCGAATATTTTGTTTTTTTAGCAAATTTTAAAAATGTAAATAATTTTGTTTGCAGCCCTGTGCTGCGTTAGGTCTTTTATCGTAAAAGTTTTAAAAAGTGTAATAAAGTATACAGGAAATAAAAACATAAAGAGTTATTTATATAATTTAGCAGATTTATAGGAGAAATTTACTCTTTGATTTCGAAAAAACCAAATTTTACCCCTCCCCCCCTATTTTTTATCTAATTAACTATTAGATACATACAAAATTATTTTTTCACGTCCGGGCATATCTATCCCATGGAAACTACTATTCTTAATTGAGTACAGCAGCAAATATTGTACGTCAGGTTCATCATCCCTATTTTTGCTTTAGCCCTTGTCATTTCAATTATACGTACGAATGAATCGTTCATACTATTTTCTACAAATCCAAATAAGTGTTCTACCCTGGCACGTATTCCAGATTTCTCTCCTTTACTGGCTTTCTGTTCTTCAGTTAAGGGTTTGTTACGGTATCCCTTCTCATTGATTTTGTTTATGATTTTTTTCTTTTTGTAAACTGCCTCCTGATCTTCTCCCGTATAAGCGCTGTCAGCATAAAGTTGTTCCCTGAATAACCAAAATGTCTTACTGTCATGAACCCTGTCTCTTTTATTCAATCCTAAAAAACGTTTAAAACTTGCCCGACGGGCAATCTGATATTCCAACGCACTGATCATCAGAAAGGTTATACAAACTTTGAATTATAAGAGCTTTGAATAGCATCAATCGGTTAAACGTAGGGCGACCTTTTTTAAGCGGATCATCAAGTTTACTTAAAGTTTCCAGTAAAAATGATAATCGAATAGTCCGAGTGGATTAATGTTTTTCATTTTGATTATTTTTATACTTGAAAATTAAGTAAATATTTCTTTTATATTATTCTTATATTATTAACATTTAAATAATTATATCAACAATGGGTTTTTAGATATACCCATAAGAAACTCAATCTTTCGCTAATATTTTAAATCATCAATATTGTTCTCCCTCCGGTTTCGGGAACTCTCTGATCGGACTGTACCGTGCATAAGATTCGAATACTTCCTTATCAGGCCCGACAACCCGGGGATCCTCCGATCTTTCAAGCTCTTTAAGCAATTCGGTTTTCATCTCCTGCTCAATGGCATAAAACATGGGATTTCCACACAGATTGGTCAAACAATACGGATCTTTCTTAACATCATACAATTCATATTCGGGTCTTTTTGCATAAGCCCAGTCAAAGTACCGCTTAACATTTGGATCATTATGTTTTTCAATAAGGAATGATTTCGAGGGACTTGCATCAACATCGGTAAACGCCCATTCTGAATGATGTATACCCTTTTCATCAATTCCATACATCGGTAACAGTTTTCCTGTTTTACTATCAATTGCCTGCGGATCACCTGCAGGCCATAATCCGGGTTTCATATTCCATATCAACAGGTATTGGGCACTCCGGATTAACCGCACAGGATATCCCAGATTGTTCCACCTCGATGAAGAATGGCGTTCCCTGCCTGCAAATATGTATTTTTTCGTTTCATCAACAATGCCTGATTTTTTTGACTTAAGTATATTAACGATACTCCTTCCGAAAATTGGCATCATACCATCCGGTTTAGTATTTGTCATTTCCAGTATAGTAGGGGCAAAATCAGCAAAGCTCACAGGATCATCAACAATCCTGTTCCCGGTAAATCCGTTCGGATAACTTATTGCCAGGGGGACATGAACTCCATATTCATAACCGTTTGCTTTAGCCCTGGGAAAAGGCATACCGTTATCACCTGTAACGAAAACTATTGTATTATCAAGTTCACCGATAGAATCCAGATAATTGAGTATACGGGTCAGATGAAGATCGAACCATTCAATCTCAACGGCATAATCCAGAAGATCTCCTCTGATAACTTCATCATCGGGAAGAAACTCCGGAACCTGTACCAGTGTCAAATCTTTCCCGTTGCGTTTCCATGAATCTTGTTCATAAGCCCTGTGAGGCTCTGTGGCACCATACCAGAAATAAAAGGGTTGTCCATCGCGACGTTCTTTCATAAATTGAAGAAAATTGGCATAATAATTCGTGGCGCCAATCCCTCCTGCTGTTCTTTCATCACCCGGATCGCCTTTCTTATATTTAATTGAATTATACGCTTTGCCTGCAGCATTCTCTTCTCTCCACAGTGAATCCTGTTCATCCCGGGCATACTGAAATGGATCGACTCCCTTACCTGTAAAACCCGTGTGATAACCATTTGCTTTAAGAACATCCGGAAATGGAACATACTTTTTCAACCATGCCGATGCATGCTGACCGCTCGATTCATTCTGCCAGTGATAACGACCTGTTATAAGCGAACTGCGTGAAGGAGCCGATCCGGGAGAACCTGCAAAACAATTTGTAAAATAGACTCCACTCCGGGCTATTCTGTCAAATCCGGGAGTATTGACAAACTTACAGCCGGCAAAGCTGGTATGAGCGAATGATTGATCATCGCTGATAGCAATAAGGATATTGGGACTTTTTAACTCTCTTTTTTCTTTCGGCTGACAGGATGTAAAGAGAATCCCTCCCCCCACAGTACAAATAATCGCAGTTGATAAAGCATTCATAATTATAATATTTGAGTTTTAATATTTGAGTTTGATCATCTTCTTTTAATTGATTTCCCCTTAAAATACTCCTAATTAGGGTTTGGTGAATAAGTCATTTGGTTTTTGATAACATTAATTCATTCTGACGCAAGATAAAAATGTCTGGCACTGAAAAAAATGATGATAAATCCTCTTTTAAAAAAAAAAAGAACAAAAATTCTTTGCCGAGCCTTATCAGGTTCATCACAAAGAATATGGCTACTATCCAACTTATTGTTTGTATTATCATTACCATGCTCATTAATATCCTACCTGGTAGCATCCCCTTTCTTCTCTGACCTGAGTATGATCTGCCGGGTCATCGCATCAAACTTATCTGCTCCTAACCGGTAACGTAATGTCGTGAAGAGTGACCTGTCAAACACATCTTCATAGGTATACTCACTCAGTCCAAGAAAGTACTGCATATACATATTCTCACGGATAGTCTCTATAGTCTCCCTATCATCCAGTTTCAACTTATGCTTTATTATCATAGCCCCTATTACTATCCTTGCATCTATGGCTGGAGCCCCCATATCTGAACTCATCGATCGATAATAGATTCTTGCCAGCGCATCCCATGGTATTGATTCTCCTAACCTTACCCACCTGTTGCTTTTATCCAGCTTAATCTCGAATGGTGTCTTAAATTCCTCGATGCTCATCTGATTTTGCGAAGTATATCTGATCATAATTGCATGGTTTTCTGAAAGAAAGATACAAATAATATGCAATATTTAATCAAAAATTACCTGTTTTTTATTAACAATCAATTGTTTATAACTTTTTCACCAAAGCCTAAATAAATATGTTTTTAAGGAACGACTATTTAGCTGTATTACAAACTATATGATAGAACCTAAAACCAGTATTATGAATATGGTGTATGGTAAATTAATGACGTGAAAATCTAGTATAAAAATAAAATTTTTGAAATCATTTATCTGGCTGTAGTTACTTCTTTATGGAGGTCTAATGATAAATTATACTGCATCTCTTTTCTCAGTTCCTGAACTTTATCCGGATTATCTTTTGCAATATCTTTGGTTTCGTACGGATCAAGTTTGATATTATATAATTCATCAGTGCCATCTTCGAATTTACTGCCGTTGTGTATTAATTTCCAACCGTCTTTCTGCAATGCGGCGCCGTTATTTGATTTCCAGTACAATGATCGATCTTTTGGAGAAGCATTTCCATTAATAAGAGGCCAGAAATTAATTCCCTCGATATTAAACTCAGCAGGTATCTTTGCTCCTGCAAGGTAAGCCAAAGTAGGATAAATATCTGTCACATTAACGGACTCTTCGATTTTCATATATTTCAGTTTTCCGGGCCAGATGAGTATAGCAGGTACTCTAAGGGCTCCTTCATAAAGGGATCCCTTCCAGCCTCTCAGAGGTTTGTTATCGCCAAGGACATCATTCCCTTTAAATTTCCCGCCATATTCTGTTTTTGGATGCCAGTTTTGCTGTCCACCATTATCGCTCAGGAACATAACTACAGTATTTTTTTCAATTCCAGCTTTTTTAATCGCAGCGAGGATGAGACCTATTGAAGTATCCATGTGTTTGACTGATGCTGCATAATCACGACGTGATTTGTTGCTTATAATATTTTGAAAGGCATCAATATATTCTTTAGGTTCCTGCAACGGATAATGAGGCACTGTGAAGGCAACATATAAAAAAAACGGTTCCCCATTTTTACGTGGTTTACTTATAAACCTGACAGCTTCTTTTGCAATCAAATCTGTTGCATGGCCTTCCTCATCTATCAATACATCATTTCTCTGCCAGGTTTTAGCTCCGTTTTTATAGAGATGAGTATACGGATCTATCTGCCCACGTAAAGATCCATATGAAGAGCTGAAGCCGTAATGCATGGGTCGCGCTTCTGGAACTGCTCCTAGATGCCATTTACCTGAAATTCCTGTGTCGTAGCCGTTTTGTCTTAAAAGTTCTGCAATTGTTACAGTTCCTGCCGGCAGTCCTGCATCATCAGCAAGGGGGGCTAAAATACCATATCTACTAGGGAATCTTCCTGTTAATAATGAAGCTCTTGTTGGTGAGCTTACCGAGCAGACATAGAACCTGTTAAACTCGATTCCTTGGCTGGCAAGTCGGTCTATATTGAGTGTTGTGATTTCCGATCCATGATAACCAACATCATTCCAACCCAGGTCGTCCGCAAGAATTACTACGAAATTTGGTCGTTTGTTTTCAATACTTTTTTTATTCTGTTTACAACTTAATGTTATTGCAGAAGGAATCATCAAAACGGAAACTCCGAAAAGTGAGAATCCAAAGATTCGATTCCTGTAATTTAATAACGATTGATTTTTCATCTCTAATTTTTTTGGTTTATTTACAAGTTTTTAAGATTATTCTTCCTGTTTAAATTAGGTTTTGGTGAATAAGTCATTTGGTTTTTGATAACATTAATTCATTCTGACGCAAGATAAAAATGTCTGGCACTGAAAAAAATGATGATAAATCCTCTTTTTAAAAAAAAAGAACAAAAATTCTTTGCCGAGCCTTATCAGGTTCATCACAAAGAATATGGCTACTATCCAACTTATTGTTTGTATTATCATTACCATGCTCATTAATATCCTACCCGGTAGCATCCCCTTTCTTCTCTGACCTGAGTATGATTTGCCGGGTCATCGCATCAAACTTATCTGCTCCTAACCGGTAGCATAAGGTCGTGAAAAGAGACCTATCAAAAATATCTTCGTAAGTATACTCTTTTAAACCAAGAAAATACTGCATATACATATTCTCCCGGATAGTTTCTATTGTCTCCCTGTCGTCAAGTTTCAACTTATGCTTTATTATCATGGCCCCTATAACTACCCTTGCGTCTATGGCCGGCGCTCCCTTATCTGAACTCATAGAACGATAGTAAATGCTTGCAAGGGCATCCCATGGTATTGATTCTCCAAGCTTTACCTACCTGTTGTTCCTGTCAAGCCTGATCTGGAAAGGCGTCTTAAATTCCTCGATGCTCATCTGATTTTGTGAAGTATATCTGATCATAACTGCATGGTTTTCTTATATAAAAATACAAAAAATATGCACATATTGATCAAAAATAATCTGTATTTTATTAACAATTAATTGTTTATAACTTATTCACCAAAGCCTAATTATAATTTGAAAATTCAGATAATGGAGTCCAGTTTTCAGGAATGAAGGATTGCATTTTCTCGATCTGCCCTCCATGTTTAATATGTTTATGATATAATACAAATTTAGTATAAAAAGCAATCTACATATAAAAATACCAGATAAATATAATTCGGGCATAATCCACTGTAAATTATTTAAGAGTGCTTACCATCGGTAGTTTTAGAGTATCGCCTGTTAATTTCTGCCATTCATATATCTTGTTGGCAAGAAAGATGATCTTTCCCCTGAATTCAGGTTCTGTAAATATATTGATCTTTTCCCACGGATCGGAGTTTAGATTGAAAAGCTGAGAATTATCTAGTTCACTCAAACACAGTTTCCATCCATCTGGTGATATTACTGTTCTTGTATTTGATTTTTCAGCCTTGAAAATTTCTTCAACAGGAGCAATCCTTGATTTTGGAAGTGAGCTATAATCGAGATCCCTGTTGGAATTCCACTCAATAAAGACATAATCCCAATTAGCCTTTTTGCCTGAGATAAGGGGAAGAAGGCTCTTCCCATGCAGCTTTTTATTATCTATTTCTGCATTCATCAGGTCAAGGATTGTCGGCAATACATCGATCTGACTAACCGGATTTTCAATAACGCGGTGTTTTGTTTTCATCGCCGGAATTTTTATCATGAGGGGGACTCTTATTGCTTCCTGGTACATAACCGATTTTGCGACCAATCGGTGAGCTCCCATCATATCTCCATGGTCGCTGGTAAAAACTACAATCGTATTATCTTCAAGACCCAGTTCATTCAGCTTATTAAGTATCTTTCCGACGCTTATATCAACTTGTGAAACTAAGCCCCAGTATCTGGCAATTAACTGCCTGAATTCACTCTCGGTAGTTCCATATGTTTTCCTGACATTTTCTGCTTTTAACTTATAATTAAGCGGTTCGTTATCTTCAAGCGGATCATCGAAATTTTCAGGTAACACCACCTCTCCAGGATCATACATATCATTAAGAGGGCCTTGGAAAGGCATATGGGGCTCAAGGAAATTGATATAAAGAATGAATGGATTTTTTTTGTTTTGTTCCAGAAATTCGCATGCTTTTTCCTCAAGAAATCTTGGCTTACAATGTTCTATTGGCAGCCTTGATGCAAAATCACGACTAAACCTGTTATCTTTTGTGTCAGGTTTATATCCTTTTTCAATAAGCCAGTTATGATATGAGCTTCTCATATTCTTATCCCTTCCTTCACTGTAATAATCTATATAATTGTCTTCAATGGATACCCATGTACTGAATCCTTTTTGAGGAAAAATCTCATCTCCAAGGTGCCATTTTCCCATATACCCGGTGGAATACTCCTGATCCTTAATCAATCCGGGCAGACATTCAATACTGTCAGGCAAGGGTATATTGTTACTTATGCACCCTGAAGTATGAGGGTATAACCCTGTCATCACACTTGAACGTGACGGAGTTGAAAGCGGTTGTGTTACATACGCATATTTGAATACAAAACTCTCTTCTGCAAGTCTGTCAAGATTCGGCGTTTTAATTATATTATTACCATATACTCTCATTGTATTAAATTGTTGTTCATCGGTCCATATAAATAAGAGGTTAGGTTTTCCTTTCCAGGTTGGAGCTTTACCCGTATTCTGGCAGCTTTGACCTGCAATAAAGAATGAGAGTCCGATAATGTTTGCTGTTTTACTTAATTTCATTCCTTTTGTTATTTTAATAATTTTTTTAATTTATGTTATGAATGGTATTTTAATTTTATTTTGTTATATTCGGGACAGGCATTTGAGCATTTACATTTTCCCGCCATTTCTTTAAGTCGGCAGATAACTTCATCGTTATTTCTTTCAGACTGTCAGCAAGGTTAATCGATTCGCTTATATCATTTTCAAGATCATATAACTCATATGCCGATTCTCCCCCTTTTAGTATGCTCTCCTCGTACCATTCAATAAGTTTCCACTTACCACTTCTTATAGCTCCACCGGGAGGTCCAT